>Ga0310786_10000846_pt1 | contig 49055 bp, 28 predicted proteins | sample AusTroGonzalo_MG_FD_203881 | JGI IMG/M metagenome (GOLD analysis project Ga0310786, IMG submission 203881) | Bovine rumen microbial communities from tropical cattle in Woodstock, Queensland, Australia - Gonzalo_03 (v2) (version 2) | ecosystem: Host-associated > Mammals > Digestive system >...
TGGAAAGTGGAGCCGTCGTCTGTCAGACTGCCTTCATCTGTCCAGAACTGCAGGGGGCCGCCTTCACCGCCATACTGGTTAAGGCAGGATGACGGCGTTCTTTTTATACGGAGAAGGAAACCGTCGCTGTGGGGCAGGACGTCCCAGTAATAGGTTCCTTTGCGCATGAGGCCGTAGTCATCGACTTGCGTCAGGGTCTCGTCGAAGCCTGTTGTGCGGTTATACACGACGAGGTGATAGGGGTCTCCACCGAAAGCCCATTGGAATTCTGGGGCTTTCAGTTCTTCTTCTGTGGCTATGTACGGATAATAGGGTTCCCAGTCCTGCTTGCTCACGTGGTAATAGGTTCTGATGGTCATGTTATACCACGTGGCGTTGTTGAGGGTTTTGCTGAACTCGAACGGTCCGTTCCAAGTGACTTCGTAGGGAATAGTAATGCTTTCTTGAACCGTCTGCGGCAGTTCCTCAAGGGGTTGCAGACTGATGAAATCGTTGACTAAAGAGTCGCCAGGTAGCGGCAGGGCACTTCCCGGTGACACTTTCCGCGTCTCAGTGTTAACGAGTCTGCCGTCAAACCAATATTCGTAGTTGACAGCCAGTAAATTCGTCTCGCTCATCGCCAGGATATCGTCATATATCTTTGTGGCTCTCTCTTCCAACCAGTTGGCGGCCATCGATGCCTGCTTCCTGTAGTCGGTTGCGTCGTCCCAAAGCTCGCGGTTGTGGTCGAAGGAGTTATGGGCGAAGTCATAGTAATCCTGGCAGTATTCCATGAGTTCCTTCAGGTCGTCTTCCATGAATTTCTCCCAGAGCGTTTGATAGACGACATTCAACTCGGAGTTATTGAATCGCAGGTCATGGACGAAATCCCTTACTTCAAATGCCGGCATGTCTGTCCAGTAGTTCGTGTTTGCTTCACCGTGGAAATAGTTGCTGTAACGCTCGTATCCGAAGGCCCAGTCGAGGTCCCAGACGGGTCCGAAGACGTATTTGCTGGTCTCGCTGAGGAAGTTCTCACGGTAGCAGAAGGTGCTCTTCGGGTGGTATAGCTCATAGTTGCAGATGAGTTCGTTGACCATCAGGAAACGGGCAAGCGGCTCTATGTCAACATGCCTCGAGATGTCCTCCCCGTAGTAAAGGGTGGACATGAAGCTGTTGAAGTCGTTCTTCACCATCTCCAATGTTAGGCTGGTCGGGTTCGCCTCGTCACTGAAGTCGGGTTCTTTGACGTTGATGGGCAGGTTGTAGGGCGTGGAGTGGAACTTTTGCCCTTCGGGTTCGTCGTAGTAGGAATCCAGCTCTAAGAGAGCTGCTGCGCTCTCGTCTTCCAGATCTACGCTGTTATTTGAGAACCCGACTTTCTCTGTGAGGTTGTAGCTGCCTTGGTATTCGCCGTTGAGATAGAGGTCTACGGGCACAATATGGTTGGCGGCAGCGGCTCCCATCAGGTTGGCAGCTTTCATGCCGATGGCGTTGGCCATGAGCGAGCCCGTCTGGTAGTTTGACAGCAGGACCCAGTTCTTGCCGTTCGTCATGCCAAGTGGCTTCACCTTCTTGTCGAACTTCAGGCGATAGGGTTTCTTGGGCCATCCCCAGCTGCTGTTGCCACGACCTTTGATTTGTACGGCCGTAGTGTTCATGGAGGGGAATATGTTGCGTCCGTCAATGGTGATTTCGGCATCCTTGTACTCCGTCTTGCTCCAGATGGGTTCTCCGTCATCGGTATTGATGTAGATACGCGGCACGTCGGCACGGTCGGTGAGCCAGTCCACGTGGACACGCACCATGCGTCCGTATGGTTGCATGGAATAGGTGGTTTCGCCACGTGTGTCAGCATTAGCAGACTCGGGCAGCAGCATGGTAATGCCTGGTTTTGTCACCACATAATAGGTGTCTCTGTCAAAGCGTCGGCGCGTGACCTTGCTGTCCTGAAGCTCGCCGTCCACATACACCAACGTCTCATCGTCGGGCAGTTTGAACGAGGGCGTCAGTCGCTTGCCGATAGCGGCCAAGGTGACATAGACCGTATCCTCCACCATCTCGCCCAGAGCATCGGTGAAGAGCTGGTCGTTGAATTTGTTGTTGAACTTGAACGAGACGAAGGTTGGGAAGTCCGTCGGAGTCTCCTCGCTGACATGATCGATGTCAGAGAGCCTGTAGCTGAACGTCTGGCCGATGTTCGTCGTGATGACAAGCTGGCCGCCCGTCTCGGAATGGTTCGTGACGTACTCTAAAGGGTAGGCTTCTATCCGCCCGTCGTTGAGGAAGACGTGCAGGGCTTTGGGGAAGCTGGTCATTACCTCCGGCTCGTCAGGATTATCCGGGTCGTCAGGAATCTCTGGGGCGTCAGGGTCTTGCAGATTGAAGATGAAGCACTCGTTCCAGTCGTAGGAGAAAGGGGTATATGTGCCCAACATTCCCGAGCCGCTGCGCAGGTTCCAGTAATAGTCCTCTGCGACAGCGCTCTGTACACACACTGAGCCATCGCCAGCATCGACAATGTTCCAATACTGGCTATTGTCGTCAGGTTCCTCGTCGGCCAACGTCATCCATTTGTAGTACTGATCCACACGTTCCGTTGTGTATATCAGCCATTGTCCTGTGGCTTTGTTGCGGAACGTGTAGCCTGTATTCGTGTTCGTCACTGTCCAGTAGGCATCTGCCGTCGGCTTCAAGCCGTCGGTGACGTAATAGATATACGGGTCAGCTCCGTGGTAGGCACCCAGTCCGAGGTAGCCTTCCAAATCTCTGTTCGAGATAGTATATACGCCGTCTGTTATCACCGTGTCAGCCATTGCACTATACACGCAAGCAAACAACATCAATAATAAGAATTGTCTTTTCATACTTTATAGCCTATTGATTGCAGTTTGATTTCCATATTCAAATGTTATCAAGTTGTTCAATAAATTTTCGGAAGCCGTAGTTGTATTCAGAACATTCCTTCAGTTCCTTTGGCTTTTTCTTTTGCTTCAGAATATAATCGTATGCGCTTTTGGCTCCATCGCTGTTTTTATTGTCTGCATCAATAAACAATTCCTTGTTTTTGATGCCCTTGTTTACCAAATTGACACAACGACTTGTATTTACGCAATTCTTCTTATTGGAATCTACAAATGGTATCAGCCAGCACTCTATCTCGTCAATGCAAATAGCAAAGATTATCCTTTTTTTATCAAACTCTTTTGGCAGACGGTTGCTTAGATTCTCACAAATACTTGACCAAAACTTATCTAAGTCTGACAAATCATGCTTAACACCATATTCCTCGCATACGTCAGTGTCTATCTGAATGACAATATATTCAAAGTCTTCCTTCAGTGCTTCTACAATGAGCCTCTTCTCATTGTCTTCAATGTATTTCATCACTAACCCCCAACCACCAGGGCCATCCTGTTTACCATCCTTTGTCTGCTTGGGATTAAGAGGAAGTACCCACAAGTCTTGGTCTTTCAAATATCGTGTGATGATATGGCGCAACACCCAAAAGTCAGACACACCTTCGCTAACGATTCCAATTTTCTTACTCATGACTTTAGAAATTATCAGGTAAAGCGCCAATTAAACCAGACATCCACAACTCAGAAAGCGACATCTTCCTGTCCTCACGGTATTTTACACGCTCAATCTTTGTATGACCATCAATGTCACGACGGCAGACAAACAAACGCACCTCATCGTCTGACAAATCTATCCCGTCTAATACAAAAGGATTATGAGTAGTTAGAATAACTTGTTTCTCATTCTCTTTTGTTGTCTTCACCAAATACCTTGTCAGGCTCTGGCATAGCCCAGGATTAAAGGATGTTTCAATATTGTCAACGGCAAAGAACTGAGGAGTGTCTTTACTATTGAAAAGTGTCAGGAAGAACAACAGATATAGGAAACCTTCATTCGTACTTCTTTGGTCAAAATGATGCAACGAATCTTTTAGGTATTTGTCGCCTATTGACAGCTTGTATTCATTTGTCAGCAAACCATCAGGAATATTAAAGCCATCAAACCAGTCAAGCATCTTTAATCCCTCGTTAATCTTCAAGAATAGTTCTCTATATTCTTCATTTGTACTGATGGCTTTCAGATATTGCATCAACCCTTCGCCACGTATGCCAAGCGGATAGATGGGCGAGTCCTTCACTTCACGCAATAAGTTTTCAACAGGACGATAAGACAGGAAAGATGCAAACTCCTCAATAACGTCAACAACTTGAAACATTCCATACTTTGTCGTTTTGCTATCAGGTGGCAAAGAAGCGGCTATTTCGATGAAGTTTTTCCACGTTTTGGTTTTATCCTGATGGAACAGATTAAAGTTGATACTGTACAGCTGGTTGTCAAACCCGTTGACATCAAAATAGATATGGTTGTCTTCTTGTGCCACATCGTCAAAGGCGTTAGTCATAAAGGAAGGCTCTGTAACGCGGATGTTCCTGTTCAGCAAAAACTCTGTGTCGAGCTTGTTCTGATGAGCAGCCGAAGCCATAGTTATAGCCTCTAATATGTTCGACTTGCCACAACCGTTTGTTCCAATGATTACATTGAAACGGCCTAAGTCAAGGGTTAAGTCAACGATAGACTTGTAATTTTTGATTCTTATATTCTCTACCATAATTATTTGTTCTTTCTACGAATGAATATTCTTTGATAAGTCATCTTTGCATGGCCTACTGATAACGACGATTCCGTTTTCAAAAGAAAGCGTAGCACTTTCGTATTCCGTCATGTGCACTTCACCATAATACAGGTTGTCGATGCAAAATTCCTTGATTCTCATATCGCGATAATCTTTAATTTGGTTGCAAAGATACTACTTTTTATCCTATTTTGTATGATAATATAGAAAATTTGATGTCTTTATCCTACTGCTTTATGGGTTTTAATCCAAATTGCAAATCATCCTCGTCAATCTGATACAGGCGGAAGAGATTCTTCAAAATAGCCATTTTGTTCCATGTGCTACTTCTTGACGGGCAATAATAGAGTCCTTCTGCTATCTTCTTGTAGTGCTTGGATGCCTCGCTTGTTGTAAACCAAACATTCTTGTTGCTCTTGGCTTCTTCGTAAAGGATGACAGGATTGATGGCAAAGAGTTTGTTGATAACAGCCCACATCATTTCAGACCATTCGTCCACATCTTCTCTTTCATCTTGGAAAATGTAGTACTGTATCTTGCGCCCTGTTGATATGCCATTATCTTCTGAAAGACTGACAATGTCATCGTCTATAACCTCTGGTTCAAAATCTGTTTCAGGATAACTCCATATCGTTTTAGCCAAACGAGACAATTCCTGTTTCCTCTTTTCCAATTCTTCTTCGCTCCATTTGTCGAATTGGGCTATGTAGTGGTTAAGTCTTAATCCACTCTCCTTAAATCCATTCTCCATATCCCTTTTCTCTGCGAATGGTCTGTTGCTATATTTGATATTATAGCCGGATAGAGTCAGGTTTGAAATGGTATGCAGCCACTTTTCTTGGATCTCTTCCCAATCAGCGCCAAGATCCAGCTTCCATGTGTTGCTGAGGGTTTGGGGCATAATATGCTCGATAGTCAGGATGCCCTGTTCTATATTCTCCACTACATCATTTTTCTCTACGCTGCTTCCATTCTCAAGTCTTTCAAAGATATACATCTTATTCTTTGCCTGCATGGAATAGACCTTTTTCGTGGTGAAGCCATTGATAAATTCTTCATCCTTGGGGAACGAACTTGACAATTTCTTGCTTTCGAGAATATAAATCATTACGGAAGAATAAGTATCTGTCTCCCGCTTGCTCTTTAGTACAGCGGTATGAAGTGTTGCAAAAATCTTATTAAGTGCATTCGTTGGCAAATCGCACATCAAACGCCGGAAGATAAAGGTCTCTATACAAGCAAAAACCTTGTGGATTTCTGAAACAGGCAACTCAACCTCCTTGGCATATACCAGGAATGCCATTAAGAATGGATAGGCTACAGTCATATCCAGCAAGTCCAGTCTTTTAGCAATCTCATTAGTATCTTTGTCGCCTACCTGATACTCTTTTATGTTGCGATAGGTGTTAGCATAAATAAGCATATCCTTCAGCACTTCTTCGATGCCATCATATCGCTTGGTGTATTCCTTAAATGCAAAGTATATTTTCTTTTGATTGGGTATTACACCTTGCTTGATTGTAAGGTAATTCCTAACGAAACTGTCCAGTTCGTTGCCACAACATTTCTCTATTTTATTCCAATATTTATCATAGAATTGTTCTTGAACCTCTGGTGCCAAATTCATGAGTACATAGTTCCTAATTTTATCTGCCTCTGTCAAATCGAGTCCTGTTGAATTCAGGCTTTCAAAAATCAATTGTGGGTTATCTCCGTGCTGTGGTTCCAATTCTATATCAATAATTTCTAAACTGTCTATAGCTTTAAACAATTCATCCATTTTCAATTCTTGTCCTTGGATGATCCTTTCATAAAAGTATTTATAGTTAATCGTAACTTTTGAATCTTGAATGTATTCTGTCTCATCACTATAGATTAGTTTGTCAAAGGCGGTACAGTCATCGCGGAAAGGTTTTAGCCTTACCTTTCTTTCTTCCCTTCTATACTTATCTACAATGATATCAGACAATATATCAGAGAGTCTTGAATCTTCAGGAATACACAATCCCTTCTTCATCGCGTTAATCATTGCAATGAGAATCAGGGAAATTGTTGTAATTCTCTGTTGACCATCTATTAAGACTATCTCTTCCCTACTATGAGCATAAGACACGATACTACCAAAGAAATGTGAAGATTTTCCTTCTTTGATTACGCTTACAAGGTCATCAAACAACTGCTTGCAGTTCTCACGCTTCCAGTCATAGTTACGTTGATATACGGGTATGATAAATCTTTTTCTGGCTCCTTCAAGAAATTCCAGTAGATGTGATGCTGTTCCTTTCATATTCTTCCCTCTTATTTTAGCAGATTTAATAATGTCTCTGGATTAATCTCCATTTCTTTAACAGCACAGAGACTGGTGCCAATATCCTTCAGACTTGCCCCCAAGAAATATACTCTGTCATCGATAATCAGGAAGCGGTCGTGATTTTTATGTGGCAGCTGAACGAACTCGATGGCTGAATACTGCTCGTTATGCTTCTTCAGATCTGTCTGAAGCTGCTCGTAATAGCGACTATGTATTGTTGCTGTCACCCCAGCGGCACGCTTGTCCAATAGCGACAAAACACGGTCGTCCACAAAGTTGTCTATCAGCACGATTTTACTCTTCGCGTTCCTCACCAAATCAGACACATACGTCCATGCATCCCATACGCAACCCGTCTGGAATATCTGCTCTGGCAGAAGTTTGGGTGAATTATCTTCCATTTTTGTGAGAATATGCTCAATCTTCTCGTCCGTTTCCAACTGATGCTGTTCTATATGAAGGACTTTTTGAAACAAGATGGCATTATTTTCCATAATCTGATGGGCAGCAGTAAACACTCGCATGATACGGATATTCATTTCTATTGCCGTATCAGACCCCAATACACTACTCAGCATTCCTATGCCTTCGCGTGTAAAAACATAAGGAAGTTTTCTTGTTCCTCCCCAATTTGATGTCGCATTTTGCGACTTCAAGATTCCTTTCGATTGATTATCAGAATGTTTTGCGGTCGCAATTTGCGACTTCAAGATAATCCACTCCTCTTTGGTAAGCTGGAACATAAAATCATCAGGGAAACGTTTTATGTTACGCTTTACCTGCTCATTAAGACGTTTGTTTTGTACTCCATAGAGCATGGCTAAGTCGAAGTCAACCATTACCTTTTGGCCTCTGATAATGCGAATCAGGCTTTCAATATTTATACTTTTGCGGTCAAAATTTGTGACCGCAAATTGTTGGTGGTCACTAATCGTAACCTCCTCATGAGCCTTCTTTTTGCTCGTTTTCTTTGCCATACTTTCTATCCTTCAGTTATGAGTTTTTCTATTGTCATATCTTGCCTATCTATTCCCTTTCACTCTATTAGCGTCTTACACAACATCTGGAACCCTTTCCTTATACAACTTAAATAACTCGGCCACACAGAGACTTTCTGTAAATGAGCTTTTAACAGGGAATCCATAGGCCTGCATCACGGCTCGATCATTGTCCTGATGAGCCTTGCGAAGGTCAGCAGGCATTGTGACCTCGTCATAGAGGTCTGCCAAAGAGGAACCAGAATATTTAGCACGGGCATCAAGTATAGCTTGTGCCGTTTGTTCTATCTTTGACACTTGTGCATCTGTGGGGGTTGGCCAAGGGAAGGTGTTATACACCTGCTCCTTGCTGTAACGATAGTCACTTTTCAATCTACCACAAACAACTCGCATCCATGCCATGTGAACGTTAGACGTGAGCACTCCAAAGTGATAGAGCGTTGCGTTGGGTATTATCTGTACTGCATCTGAAGCAACTATGCCTGCATTAATGAAGCCTATTGGGGCATATCTACGACGCTCCGAGGAAACGCGAGGAACAAGCAGACAATCGACGCCTTCTGGCTGAGTTATCTGTGCAAACAGATGTGGTACTTTTGCATACCCCTGAGTGGTTTTAGCAGAAGAGGCCAACCTGAATTCACGTACTGCCTGTACCCTTTCATAGAGGATTTTGCTTTGCTTGATGTCAGTAGGCTGGGCATTACGCAACCATAAGCAATAACGAGGCTTCTGCTTGATGAATTCCTCTGCACCGATGTAAGGATGTATCCACCTTGCAATTGAGGGTTCTTGCTGAATCAACAAGTCTTTCTCCTCTTCTGATAATACGAAGTGGCCTCCATCACGCGGTTGATTGCCAAAGTTCATCTGAGGAACATCGCAAAGCGGAGTTTTCTGGCTAACAGCAAATGTATCGTCCCCTTCAAATAGATAAGGACTGATATTGCTTACCTGCTGCATCTTCCCACTGGAAGTAAACAGATATTTGTTCTTCACCTCATCTGTACTAAAGCCAATGATAACACAATGCACAGCAGCTTTCTCGCTGGCTTCGCTGTTCCACTTGAAAGTCTGATAAGCGAAGTTAATATGCACATGGAAATCATTAAGGAGAACGTTCCAAAGAATGGGTACCTGCGACCCCTGACAGATACTATTGGTTGAGACAAAGCCCGTTCTTGTATGTGAGTTTCGCATTAATTTAGCAGCTTTCTTATACCAACAGCATACATAGTCGAGGTCTTGAACGTCTTTTATATTTCCAAACAAGTTCTCAACATCTTTCTTCTGCGAACTGCCCTGTGCCATCATTCTTGCACCGATGAAAGGAGGATTGCCAATGATATAGTCAAAGTGAACTTCGTATCGTTTTGCATTCGATTTGAAGCCACGTTGATAATTACCAGTCACCAGGTTGAACTCATCCATTTCAACAACAGGTTCGCCTGCCATCATCTTTGCTTCATCTTCATAGATAATATGTGCGTTTTTTGCATAGATTGTAGGAATGTCAGAAGGATATTCAATCACATCCCATTCCATCCTTATTGCATTGCCCTCACGAATATTATGGTAAGGTTTCAGAGGCAGGAAGTCAATGTCTTGATGTATGATGCGCTCTGTTTCTGCCAGCATCTGCGCTTCACTTATCCAAAGAGCGGTGGTGGCTACGGTAACAGCAAAGTCGTTTATCTCGATACCATAGAACTGCAGGATGCTGACCTTGATGGGATTCACGAAAGCACCCATCATGGTCTGGCCATGATATTTGGCACGTATGACATCGTTCTCCAAGCGCCGCAGAGATAGGTAGGTTTCTGTGAGGAAGTTACCGCTACCGCAAGCAGGATCAAGGAAGGTTAGCGAAGCCAGTTTCTCTTGAAAGGCATCCAGTCGTCTGACACGTTGCTTTTCGACTTTCTCCTCCAGAATTGAGTCAAACTCCTGACGAAGGTCATCCAAGAACAGCGGATCTATGACCTTGTGGATGTTTTCAATCGAAGTGTAGTGCATTCCTCCAGCACGTCTTGTTTCGGGATTGAGCGTGCTCTCAAATACGGCACCAAAAATAGTAGGAGAAATCTTGCTCCAGTCGAAGTCAAGACTGGCATTGTGCAGCAGCACCTGACGGAGTTCGTCTGTGAATTGCGGTATCTCTATCTGTTCTTCAAAAAGTCCACCATTGGTATATGGGAATGCTTTCAGGTCGTCCATCAGATAACGGCTACGCTTTTCTGTTGGCGTGTTCAGCACCTCAAAGAGACGGATAAGCGCATTTCGCATATCCCTTGTATCATAGCTTACCAGATAGTCATGGAATTGGTCTCTGGCAAAGACACCAGCATCCTCAGCATAAAGGCAGAACACGATGCGGACACAAAGGATATTCAGCCAACGCAATGCCTCTGGTGAGTTGTCGTCGTACTGTTTCATTAGTGCCTCATAGATACGACCCACAATCTCGCCAGCCTGCATCGATACCTCCATTTCCTTGGTGATATGCTCACTCTGGGCATCAACGAGGAACTTCAAACGGTAATACTCCGTTCCCAAGTCTTCCAATAGAATTTCCTCAGGCTCGCTGTTTGGTTGGTTCATGTCGTAAACAAGGAAAGACTTGAAATTGCAGGTGACCACCCATTTGGGATGCTGGTTCTGAGGCATGTTCACAATATACAGCTTTGCCTGCAAGAATGGAGTTATATATCCATCGCCTTTCTTGATTGGCTTACGCAAGTCTATGTTGATGGATTTCTGCTCTATGAGCACTTTCGTCGAAGGAATGTGTACATCTATGAAGTTCGTGCTGTCCACCATAGATTCCACCTGTTCCTCATAGTGTAGAAACTCCAACAGATTCTCTACACCATACACATTTGTCAGCAAGTCAGCCCAGAACAACTGACTTTGGCCACGCTCATAGCCTTTTCCCTTCCATCGCTCTGCGAAATCCGCAGCCGCCGCAGCAATTTGTTTATCAGTCTTCATATTTGATTGCTCTTGGTTTCTATTTCTTTGTGCAAAGATACTCAATTACATTGAGTTTCGGATGTTTTTTGGCTAAAAAGCGCTAAATCTTAACCGTTTTTAGATGAAATGTGTAAGTGCTTGCACATCATTATGGAAATTATTGCTATATTGAAGGTCAAAAGTTGACCAATCACGGCAGAAACAAACAAACCTTTAAGCAGAAAAGTTTGTGCGTAAGAAAAAAATGAGGTGTACTGATTTAGGTTGACAATCACTACAATGAATACAAGTTACCCACACCTCTTACACCCAGCACTTAACTCGCTGATACTCAATAGGCATTTTGGGTGTCACTTACCCGTTTTTACCCACACCCAAGGTGACACCCAAAGTCGCACCCAGGCTGAGGAACGAAGTCTCGCCGTGCCGACGGCACTTTTCTTTGCAGCATAGTGGGTGAAGCTTCCAAGCTTTGCATCTGTGCTCTTGCCGCAAAGCTTGGAAGCTTCACCCACTACCATCCCAATGAGAGGCCTCGCCATGTTGATGGGAGGCCTCGCCGTGCCGATGGGAGGCCTCGCCATGCCGATGGGAAGCCTCGCCATGCCGATGGGAAGCCTCGCCATGCCGATGGGAGGCCTCGCCAGAAATGTCCCAGGCCGTGGGACAAATTTTTGGCATCGGACTTCACGGACTTTCACGGACTTTTCAGTTCGGCTGGATTTCAGTTCGGCTGGATTTCAGTTCGTCAGTTCGGCTGGATTTGCAATCCAGCCGTAGTGAATATTAGGATTTTCAATCCTGGTTTTGCTCTGTTTACCGCATTACAAATGCTGATATTCAATACGGTCGGATTGCAAATCCGACCGAACGGGTTGCAAATCCGACCGAACGGGAAATCCGACCGAACGGGGAACGGGAAATCCGACCGAGCGGGTGCGACCTTGGGTGTGGGCTTGGGTGCGACCTTGGGTGTGGGTAACTCTAAAGACAACCAACCTGATAATCAGGCAGTTAAGTGCTGGGTGTGCTGGGTGTCACCTACTGTTTGTCAACATGTAGGCGCGGGTATACGTGTGTACGGGTTGACATCTATTGTTAGGGATTACAAATCCCAATATTCGAAGCAGCTGGATTTCAAATCCAGCTGAACGGGTGCGGGTGTACCTGTAGTGACCTTTTAAAAATCTGTGGGATCAGTGAGATCTGTGTGAAAAAAGTCGCCTTCGGCGAGAAATCATCCAAATCTTTCAAATCATCCATATTAATAAGGTCACACAGATCTTGCAGATCCCACTGATTATCGTCGCCAGCGATGACCAAATGGCTGTAATATTCGGTGTACGTGTGTATGGGTTGACATCTATTGTTAGGGATTACAAATCCCAATATTCGAAGCAGCTGGATTTCAAATCCAGCTGAACGAAAATCCAGCTGAACGGAGAGAAGAGCTGCTGAGTATCAGGCTGTTGTGACTTTAGGATTTGACCGACCCTTGCCATAGCCTTGCACAACTCGCAGGAATGTCGTACCTTTGCAACCGCAAACTTGGGCAGAGCGAGCCGTTCGCTTACCGAGAAATCAAATAGCGCGCCCTCTGTTCCCAGTTTGCCTGACCGCATAGCGAATAGCGGTCAGCAGCACAGCCGGCAACTGTTGACTCGACTGCCTCGTAGCTTATCTTGGCGCAGCGACAGATGGCTATGCAAAAGAATAAGTCCCCCTTCGACCAGCTCAGGGTAAACCGGGAGAACCATGTGTGCCGGAATACCGGTCAGAACATGCGGACGATGCGTTGCAGACCGCTGACGAGGGCATCTACCTCTTCGCGGGTGTTGTAGAGTGCGAAAGAGGCACGGACAGTGCCGCTGATACCGAGACGGTCCATCAGTGGCTGGGCGCAATGGTGGCCGGTACGCACGGCAATGCCGAGGCGGTCGAGCAGGGTGCCAATGTCTAAGTGGTGGATGTCACCAACGTTGAACGAGACGACGGCATCTTTGAAGTTTGAAGTTTGAAGTTTGAAGTTTGAACTTTGAACTTTGCGCTCGGCTTTGCCGCTTCGCTCGTCGAAGAAGTTTGAAGTTTGTTGCGTTTCGGTGGTTGCAAGTGTTTCGAGCTGAGGACCATAGACGTGGAGGCCGGGGATGGTTTCCAGCTGTTCCATGCAGTAGCGGGTGAGGTCCTGTTCGTGGGCTTCGATGTTGTCGAGACCGATGGACTGTATGTAGTCGATAGCGGTGGCCAGTCCGTGGGTGGCCACGTAGTCGGGCGTGCCGGCCTCGAACTTGAAGGGCAGACGCTCGAAAGTGGTGCGCTCCCACGTCACCTTGTCTATCATTTCGCCGCCGCCCTGGTATGGTGGCAGGCGGTCGAGCCATTCCTCGCGACCGTAGAGCACGCCAACGCCCGTTGGGCCGTACATCTTGTGACCGCTGAAGGCCAGGAAGTCGCAGCCCATGTCCTGCACGTCAATCGGGATGTGTGGGGCGCTCTGGGCGGCATCTACCAGTACGGGAATGTTGTGGCGGTGTGCCGTTTCGATGATTTGCTTCACAGGGTTCACCGTTCCCAAGACGTTGCTCACGTGGGTGATGCTTACCAGGCGGGTGAGAGGTGAGAGGTGAGAAGTGAGAAGTGAGAGGTCAAGGCGGCCGTCGTCGGTGATGGGCAGGTGACGGACCACGATGCCGCGTTGCTGGGCTTGGAGCTGCCACGGGACGATGTTCGAGTGGTGTTCCATGTCGGTGACCAGCACTTCGTCGCCGGCCTTCATCTGTGAGAGGCAGAAGGTCTGTGCCACGAGGTTGATGGCCTCGGTGGTGCCACGGGTGAAAATCACTTCCTCCGTCTTCCGGGCGTTGATGAACTGACGCACCCGCTCGCGGGCGGCCTCATGCAGGTCGGTGGCCTGCTGGCTCAGGTAGTGTACGCCGCGGTGAACGTTCGCGTTGACGTTCAGGTACTCCTCGCGCATAGCGTCGAGCACCTGTAACGGCTTCTGCGTGGTTGCCGCGTTGTCGAGATAGACCAGCGGCTTGCCGTAGACCTGTCGCGCCAGAATGGGGAAGTCAGCGCGTACACTTTCTACATTGAACATTGAAGTTTGAACTTTGAAGTTTGAAGTTTTTGGTGGCTGCTGGCAAAACCAGCAGGCACGGGCTTACTGCATCAGCCGTTCGGCCATGGCGCGGCCGAGAGCCTCGCAGCGGGCGGTGGTGTCGGCGGTCAGTGCCTGTCTGATTTCTACGGGTTCGGCAACGACGTCAAAGTGCAGTTTTTCCTCATTCCATCGGGAAATTTCGCTGACGGCCTTCGATGCCCAGCCGAAAGAGCCGAAGTAACCGAAGAGGCGGCCCTTGATGTCCTTCTGCGACAACTCGTCGAGCAGGACATTCATCTCATGGTACAGGCCGGTGTTGTAGGTAGGTGCACCGACGATGAGCCCACGGTAGCGGAAGACGTCGCGGATGATATAGGAGTGGTGAGTCTGCGACACGTTGTACATGACGATGTTCTTCAGGCCGGCCTCGGCGGCGGCGCGGGCGATGACCTCTGCGGCACGCTCGGTGTTGCCGTACATGGTGCCGTAGCAGATGACGAGTCCTGGCTCGGCCTCGTAGCGTGAGAGGCGGTCGTAGATGCCGATGACCTTCTGGATGTGCTCATGCCAGACGGGGCCGTGGGTGGCGCAGATATAGTCGAGCTGTATGCCGGCCAGTTTCTTCAGGGCATTCTGCACAGGGGTGCCGTACTTGCCGACGATGTTCGAGTAGTAGCGCGTCATTTCGAGCCAGAAGGTGTCGCAGTTCATTTGCGAGTCGACGATGGCGCCGTTCAGGGCACCGAAGCAGCCGAAGGCGTCGCCGGAGAAGAGGGTGTTGGGTGATGGGTGTTGAGTGTTGGTGCAGAGGGTGACCATCGTTTCGGGCCAGTGGACCATGGGGGTGAGGACGAACTGTAGCTGGCGGGCGCCAAGGGCGATGGTGTCGCCATTCTTCACTTCTCGGAGTCCGGTGGTCAGGCGGTAGAAGCCAGCCATCATGTCGAAGGTCTTCTTGTTGCCGATGATTTCTATATTGGGATAGAACTGACGGAGCAGTGCTAAGGCGCCGCTGTGGTCGGGCTCCATGTGGTTGACGACGAGGTAATCTATGGGACGTTCGCCGATGACCTCGCGGATGTTCTCGAGGTACTGCACGAAGAAGTCCACCTCGACGGTATCGATGAGACAGACTTTCTCATCGACGATGAGGTAGGAGTTATAGCTTACGCCATTAGGCAGTGGCCAGAGGCCTTCGAACAGCGTTTTGTTGCGGTCATTGACACCGACGTAGTAAATGTTGGTTGTGATTTCTTTCATTGCTATTGGGGGTTGTTAATTGACATACGGGACTTAAAGGGCTAATTTCACTTGATTGCCGAACTCAGGGTCGATGCTGTTGCTGATGCTCTTGCAGACGTTGGCAGAGAACTGCTGTGCGCAGGCGATGACGCTGTCCCACTGTTGTTCGGTGAGTCCGGCGTCGATGACTTCGCGCGTGATACCATATTTAATCATGCCGTAGACGAAGCCGGCGTTGAAATTGTCGCCTGCGCCGATGGTGCTCACAGTCTCTGTGGGCGGCACGGGGTACTGCTTCTTCAGTCCGCCCTCGGCGCGCAGCTCTACGGGCTGTGCTCCCTGTGTATAGATGAACTTCTTGGTGTAGAAGGCAATCTCCGAGCGATAGACGGTGTCGGCATCGTGCTTGCGGAACATGATTTCAAAGTCCTCTTTCGAGCCGCGCACGATGTCGGCCAGCTCCAGGTTCTCCAGGATGTTGGCTGTCAGCTTCATTACCTCGCCCTGATGCGACGCACGGAAGTTCACGTCGTAGTAGAGTATGGCCCCGTGCTGGCGGGCGTACTCCAAGAATCCCACCACCTGCGGGCGGATGACCGGGTTCACGGCATAGTAGCTGCCGAACATCACGATGTCGTCGGGCTCCACGGCGGGGTAGGTGAAGTCGAGGCGATCGTGCGGGTGATCCTTATAAAAGATGTACTCAGCGTCGTTGTCGTCGTTGAGGAACGCCAGCGAAATGGGCGACTTCGACTCCGGGTAGACGTTGATGCCGTCGGCATTGACGCCGTTTTCGTGCAGGAAGCTTACGATGCGCTTTCCCACGCGGTCGTTGCCGGTCTCGCTGATGAATGTCGTGGGCACGCCGGCACGTCCCAGTGAAATGACGCCGTTGAACACTGACCCGCCCGGGACGGCACCGATGGGCTGGTCGTTCTTGAAGATGATGTCGAGAACTGTCTCGCCTATACCAATTACTTTTCGCATGTTATTCGTGTTACAGTCTGCAAAGTTACAAAGAAATTAGCGAAAAACGACGATGAATTAAGAATTATTTTGTATCTTTGCACCCATTATGCAGAAATACAATACCTATACGCTGCCGAACGGTCTGCGCATCATCCACCTGCCGTCGCCCTCGCCCGTGGTCTACTGCGGCTACCAGATAGCTGCGGGCACCCGCCATGAGGCCCCCGGCGAAGAGGGAATGGCCCACTTCTGCGAACACATCACCTTCAAGGGCACGCAACGGCGCAACGCACTTCAGGTCATCAACGCCTTAGAGAGCGTGGGCGGCGAGCTAAACGCCTTCACCAACAAGGAGGACACCACCTACTACGCTGCCATCCACCGCGACCACTTCAGCCGCGCTGCCGACCTGTTGACCGACATTGTCTTCAACAGCCAGTACCCGCAGGCAGAGATTGACAAGGAGGTGGACGTCATCTGCGGCGAGATAGAGAGCTACAACGACAGCCCTGCCGAACTGATCTTCGACGAGTTCGAGAACATCATCTTCGAAGGGCACCCGTTAGGCCACAATATCCTGGGGAAGGCCGAGCAACTGCGCACCTACACCACCGCCGACGCCCTGCGCTTTGTGCGCCGCCACTACCGCCCTGACAATGCCGTGTTCTTCGCATACGGCGACCTGGACTTTCAGAAGATAATAAGAAGCCTCACCCCCAGCCCCAGCAGACCCACCCCCTTGCCCCTCCCTGTGAGGGAGGGGAGTAGATACACTCAAGACGGAAAGACTGAGAGTGCGGAAGAGGACGGGAAATTAGCAGAAAAGGACGGGAAATCAGCAGAAGAGGTAACCACTCCCCTCCCTCACAGGGAGGGGCAAGGGGGTGGGTCTGCTGGGGGTGAGGCCATTTTCCGCGACCTGCAGACCCATCAGGCACACGTGATGATAGGGTGCCGGGGCTACGACATCCACCATCCTCGGCGCATTGCACTCTACCTGCTGAATAACCTGTTAGGCGGCCCTGGCATGAGCTCGCGGCTGAACCTGTCGCTACGTGAGCGTCACGGGCTGGTCTACACCGTCGAGAGCACTATGGTGTGCTATGGCGACACGGGACTGTGGGCCGTCTACTTCGGTTGCGACCCTGACGACGTCGGCAAGTGCTGCCGGTTGGTGCGCCGTCAGCTGAACCGTTTGATGGAGCGTCCGCTCGGCCCTTCGCAGCTGTCGGCGGCCAAGCGCCAGCTCAAGGGCCAGATAGCCATTGCCTGCGACAACCGCGAGCAGTTCGCCCTCGACTTCGGCAAGAGCTTCCTGCACTACGGCTGGGAGAAGAGCGTCGACGAGCTGTTGCGCCGTATCGACGAGGTCAGTGCCGCCGACATACAGCAGGTGGCCTGCGAGCTGTTCGGCCCTGAGAGGCTCACCACGCTCGTTTTCCGATAAACACAAAACACCTATCTATGTTGAAGAGCCATTATTACGAAGGAAAAGTAGAAGCTGGCTGCGACGAGGCGGGCCGCGGCTGTCTCGCTGGCAGTGTCTATGCTGCCGCCGTCATCCTGCCGCCCGACTATCAGAACGACCTGCTCAACGACTCGAAGCAGCTCACCGAGCGCCGCCGCTACGCCCTGCGGGAAATCATCCAGCGCGACGCCATCGCCTGGGCCGTCGGCATCGTCACACCCGAGGAGATAGACCGCATCAACATCCTGAACGCCTCGATACTGGCCATGCACCGCGCACTGGACCAGCTCACGGTGCGTCCGGAGGCTGTCATCGTCGACGGCAACCGCTTCAAGCCCTACTGTCCTCCGTCGTCGCCCGGCGTACCCCTGCCTCATACCACCATCGTCAAGGGCGACGGCAAATACCTGTCGATAGCGGCAGCCTCTATATTGGCAAAGACCTACCGCGACGACTACATGAACCAGCTGGCACAGGAGTACCCACAGTACGACTGGCAGGGCAACAAGGGCTATCCCACGAAGAAACACCGCGAGGCCATCCGCGAGTTTGGCATCACACCCTACCACCGCCGCAGCTACAACCTCTTGGGCGATGGGCAACTGAGTCTTGAGTTTGACGAATAAGAAATATTAAACCTATTAAACAAAAGGAATTATGAGTTACAAAAACATCCGTTCTTTCCGAGCCTCCTATCGGCTCTGTTGCGGAGTCGCTGCAGCACTTATTATGTCTGCCACCCTCACCGGCTGTATGATGCCTGGTTCGACAGGAACTGGTGGCACCGGCACTACGACCGGCACGACCGGCTCCACTGGCAGTATCCTGGGTGACATCCTCACTGGCATCGGCAACGGCAACACCATCGGCAACGTCATCACCAGCGTCATCGGCGCTCAGAAAGTAACAAAGCAGAACCTTATCGGCACCTGGCGCTACAGCGGTCCTGGCTGCGCCTTCATGAGCGACCAGCTGCTGGCTAAGGCAGGTGGCGAGGTGGCCGCAGCACAAATCAAGCAGAAGCTGCTGCCGTACTACCAGCAGATAGGTATCTCGTCGCAAAACACCACCGTCACCTTCAATCAGGACGGCACCTACTCCGCCTCATTCGACGGCAAGCCCATGCAGGGCAAGTGGACATACGATGAGTCTACCTGTAAAGTGACCATGCAGGGACTGCTGCTCACGCTGAACTGCTATGCCAAGCGCAACGTCGACGGTATCGGTCTGCTCTTCGAGGCTTCGAAGATGCTCACCATGCTGCAGACGCTGGCAGCCCTCAGCGGTAACCAGAACCTGCAGGCTATAGGCGAGGTGACTAAGAGCTACGACGGTGTCCGCATCGGTTTCGACTTCAAGTAGTGTCATGCTCGGCAGCGGGATGGGAGCGCTTCCCATCCCGCTGGAGCGGCTTTCCCTCGATTGGGTATAGCCATAAAAAAAACCTTGAGTCTCACGACTGAAGGTTTATGGTCAATTTTTCGGGATCTCTTACATTCCTCGCGGAATTTAGGAGGATTTACATTTAACACAATCCTTGGGAAATGCCCAAGACGAAAAACTATAGATAATCTATCAACATAAAATTCAGGTGCAAAATTACAGTTTTTTCTTGTAACGGACGAATCTTTTCTGTTAAAAATCATTATTATACTATTTTTTTTCGAACGGGGCGGGGGGATAGCACCGTTCGAACTGTCTATCCCCCCAATCCGTCTGTTATTTTCCTATGCGATTGGGTGCGTCCCATGTGTAGGTTTGGTCACAGACAATTTTGGTGGTCAGTTTGTCGATGGTCAGGTTGAAGTCGCCCTCTTCCAGCGTCCAGCGTCCGTCGTAACCCACAAAGGCGAGGTCTGCAGCGGGCAGTTTGAAGCTGACAGTACGGGTCTCTCCGGGCTGCAGTTCTATCTTCTCGAAGTTGCGCAGCCGCCGTCCGTCGGGCACCAGCGATGCAATAAGGTCGCTGCTGTAGAGCAGCACGCTCTCCTTGCCGGCGCGGTTGCCGGTATTGGTGACGTCGACGCTGACGGTGAGCACGTCGTCCTTGGTGAAGTGGGTCTTGACGGCAGAACCGTCAAGCGCAGTGACTTGTAGGTTGCTGTACTCGAAGGTGGTATAGCTCAGTCCGAAGCCGAAGCCCCACTGCTGGGTAATTTTTGCGTTGTAGTCGTAGGCGCCGGCCATGGTGCCCACCTCCTCACTCTTCTTAAAGTCATAGTTGTTCAGCGAGTTGATTTCGCTGGGGTAGGTGTATGGCAACCGGCCTGAGAAGTTGTAGCGCCCGGACAGCAGACCGGCCAGCGCGTCGCCGCCGTAGTTGCCCGGCAGCAAGATGTCAACGACAGCCTGTGCCAACGGCACGATGTCGGCAATGATGCGCGGGCGGCCTTCGTTCAGCACCAGCACGAGCGGCTTACCTGTCTTGGCCAGCGCCTTCACCAGGTTACGCTGGTTCTCCGAGAGTGTCAGGTCTGTCAGGTTGCCGGGCGTCTCGGTGTATGAGTTCTCGCCGATACAGGCCACGATGATGTCGCACGCCTCGGCTGCTTTCTGCAACTTGCTCCCCTCTACTAATTGTGCATTGTGGATGGTGCATTGTGCATTGTCTACGTTCTCAGCCCAGTAACTGCCCCTCTCATTGTAGGTCACGCCCTGACAGAGCGTGACATTGTCCTTACCGAACTCGTTGCAGCAGGCTTCGTAGATGGTGTTGAACTGTGCGGCGAACTCATCGGTGCGGTTTCCCTGCCACGTGTAGGTCCATCCGCCGTTCAGGCAGCGCATCTGGTTGGCGTTCGGTCCGGTCACAAGGATTTTCTTGCCTTTCTCAATCGGCAATATTGGCGTAGCCGATTGTGCATTCTTGCGTCCCGCTGGTAGCAAGCGTCCTTCGGCCGAGCGGTGCGTTGTGAATGGTGCATTTTTCAGCAGCACAATGCTCTCCACGGCTCCTTCGAGAGCCAGCTGTGCAAACTCCTCGCCACCGAACTTCGGGTAGTCCTTCAGGCGTTGCGTGGGATGCTCAAAGAGGTCCAGCCGGTACTTCATGCGGAGCACGCGGCTCGCGGCATCGTCAATGCGGCTCATGGGCACCTTGCCTTCCTCGACCAGCTCTTTCAGCAGCAGGCAGGCGTCGGCGTTGTAGGGTTCCATAATCATGTCGATACCCGCATTGATGGCTATGCGCAGGGCATCCTTCTTGTCGCGTGCCACCATCTCGCGGGTGTAGAGGTTGTTGACATCGGCCCAGTCGGTGATGACCACACCGTCCCATCCCGTCTGCTCCTTCAGCCACGTGGTGAGCAGTTCACGGTTGGCGTGGACGGGCAAGCCGTTGATGGAGGCTGAGTTCACCATGATGGAGTGGGCACCAGCCTGGATGCCGGCCAGGAAAGGAGCAAAATGCTTCTCGCGAAGGGTGGCCGGTGCTATGTAGGCCGGAGTACGGTCCTTACCCGTCCAGGGCACGCCGTAGCCCATGTAGTGCTTCAGCGACACGCCGATGTGCTGCTGGTCGAGGGTGCCAGTGCCGGCACAGGTCGACGAGACGGTGTAGGATGCCGGCCCTTGGAAGCCGATGACCTGTGCGCGTGCCATCTCGGCATTGACATAGCAGTCCTCGCCGAAGTTCTCGTAGATGCGCGGCCAGCGGGCATCGCGGCCCAGGTCGATGGTGGGGTTGAAGGTCCAGGGCACACTGATGGCGCGTGTCTCGTATGCTGTGGCTTCGGCGGCGCGGCGTGCAATGTCGCGGTTGAACGTTGCTCCGATGTTAATGATTTGTGGGAACATGGTGCCACCCTGCGTGTAGGTGGAGCCGTGGTTCTGGTCGAGGCCGAAGAGGCAGGGAATGCCGATTTGTTTCATCGAAGAGCGTTGTAGGTCGCCGATAATCTCTTCCCACTGTTGTGTCGTCGGTGCGGTGCTGTTGGGCGCATTGAGCACGGAGCCTATCTTGTAGGTGGAGAAGATGCTGTCGGCCTTGGCCTTGTTGATGTGGAAAACGCCCTGCGCGTCGGTGTTGCCGAAAAGGTCGGTGACGAGCTGTGTCATCTGTCCGATTTTCTCTTCGAGAGTCATCTTACTGAGTGTCTTGGCCACCTGCGCCTCTATCTGGGCGTGTGTGAGCTGTGCCGTGGCGTTCAGACTGTAGGCTGCTGCCACGAATATGGAAATAACAACGTTTCTCATCATGTCGTTTATGTGTTTTGTTAGTGTCTTACTTTACGATGACCTTCCGGCCGTTTTGGATGTAAACGCCCCGCTTTATCTTTGAACTTTGAACTTTAAACATTGAACTTTCTATTCGGCGGCCTTGGAGGTCATACACTTGTGGTGAGCCTGTCGAACCATCATTTATCATTTCTCCTGACGACTGGTGCGCACCGTCGTCTTCATTTAGAGGCGAAGCCTCGCAAATGCCGGTGGTGTTGCCCATTTCCTCGGTGTCGAGGAACTCAAGATCGAAAGCACGGGCCGAGGAGGCCGAGGTGAGCTGGCTCGTGGGCATGCGCAGGTACATCTTGCCGGTGTTATAAGTCTTTTCGCCCATATTGGGGAAGAAGGCGGGCTTTCCGGTGGTCTGCGAAGTGGCGAAGCTCAGCGTGGAGTATTGTATGCCGTCTACATATTCGTACCGTCCGACGGTGGCACCGTTAGGTACACCCACGAACATGTTCTTGTAGCAGGCGGTGGCGGTGGTGACGGGCACCTTATAAGTTCCGGCCTTACTGGCCTTGACGTAGATGCCGGTTCCTGCCGGTACGATGTTGATGCGGCTCAGCAGAATTTTCCCGTCCCGGAAGCCTGTGGCAATCCAAGCCGAGACGTCGGAAGTCTTGCTGAAGTCGAGGTTCTTGTTGCTGCTGAAGCCGGCTACGCCTACCGATGTCACCTTGACGTCGACAGTGGCGTCCGTGATATTTCCTGTGGTGGGAGCATCGATGATGTCAACCGGCAGGCACAGGTACATTTTATTGTCCTTGTACGTCTTGTCGGCGGTATTTGGGAAGAAGGCGGGCTTCCCGGTGGTCTGTGATGTAGCGAAACTCAGTGTCTGGCAGTTCGCGCCTCCTATGTATTCAAACGGCGGAATGGTGGCAGACCTGACGACGCTCTGGAAGAAATTCACGTAGTAGGGTTTTTCGCTTGTGGTGGGTATGGTGTAGGTTCCGGCCTTGTCGGCTTTCAGATAGACGCCTGTTCCGGCAGGTACGGCATAGATGCGGCTTAGCTGTATACTGCCGCCGCTGAAACCCGTAGCTATCCAAGCCGAGACGCCAGAGACCTTGCTGAAGTCGAGGTTCTCGTTGCTGCTGAAGCCTGCCACGCCAACCTTGGAAATGCTGACTTTCGTGTCGCCGTCCTGTATCGACTTCTTGAAGCTCAACTTAAGGGGAGACGACGGTGTGCCGACGATACCCATTGAGGCGAAAGTGACGTCCTGGCTGGATGTCAGGTCGTACTCCTGCCGTGTGGCACGGTCGTAGAGTTTGAACGTAACAGGAAACTTTGTGGTGGAGCTGTTGCGTAGGCGGATGATGCCATAGTCGGCGCTCTCGAACACGCCGTAGCCTACGCATAGATTATTGATAAAGGCGCCGACAACCACCTGACTGTAGTCGGTCACTGGCACGCCCGAGGCGGTGACTGTCACGTAGGCCGTCATGTCGTATTGGTTGGTGTCGGTATTGATCTTCCAGGGGATGACGGTCTGCGTCATGGTGCCGCTACGCAGCTGCTCTATGCCTTTTACGTTGCAGCCGTAGGCATCGCCGCCGATGGCCACGGTGTTGACGGTACCGCCAGTCTGTATGAGGTCGCCGTCGGCACTGATACCCATGCAGCGCGAGGTGTTTTCGGAGGTGGCAGTGGCTCCAACTTCTGTGTAAGTCTTGCCGCGCAGCCTGATGTCGGTGGTGCCGTCACTGATAATGACAGTGGCAGCGCCTTTGACTTTGGTGTCGTACTTGGCTTTGATGGCCTTCGAGCCGTCGCCATCAACGCTGACAAATACCTGCCCGCCCTTGATGATGACGGAGTCGCAGGCACGTATGGCCTTGCTGTCCTGTCCGGTGACGACGATGTTGACCAGTCCGCCCTTGATTTTGACGGTGCTATCGGCCTTCAGTCCTTCTTTGCTGTTACCGCTGAGCGTCATGCTGACAGCACCGTCCTTAATGCGGACGACGCCATTGTCATCGGTGTCGATGCCGTCGCCTCCAACGTTCTTGATGTTCACCGTGCCGCCCTTCATGTGGAAATAGTTCATTTCGGGCTCATTCTTACCGCAGTGAATACCGTCGCTGACGGCACCGAGTATGTTAATGGTGCCGGTGGTCTTCTTCAGCTCAATGTATTCCTTGGCGTTGATGGCGTGCTTCGTATTGCCTGTGATGTTGAGGGTGCCGCCGCCTTCGAACTCTGCATGTCCCCAAAAGTTGAGTGCAGCCTTTTGTGCACCCTTCGCCGCGTCAGTGAGCGTGTTGACCGTTCCGTCGACCAACTCGACAGCAATGCGTTTTTTGCACTGGACGTCGATGGCGGCTCCATCGGGGTTGGTCAGCGTTACACCTGCCAGTTGGAGCGTGAGCTTATGCTTATGGTCGTCGTCTTGGGCCAGTGTGAGTGAGCCGTTGGTCGACGTACCCGACACGCGGTAGGTGTACTCATTGGTGTCTTTCGGATCCTGGGCCGACGTGATGGTAACGTGTGCGCCGTTGACCGACGAGGTCACGTCGGTGATGGACGCAGGGATGGTCACCGTGGCCGTCGTACCGCTGTAAACGATGCTGATAGTGCTCTGGGCCGGTGTCTGTGTCAGCAGCCCGAAGGCTACGAGGACTATTGTTAATGTCTTCTTCATGCTTTTATCGTTTTGTGTTCTGTTTTCTCACTTGCTTAGGCCAATCCGCTCACTCGATGCAGATTTTGCGGCAGGAACCGTTGCTGTACCTTATTATATATACGCCTGGCCGCAAGGAGGCAGCGTGGCGTGCTACCAAAGTTCCGCCGAGACTGTAGTAGCCCAAAATGGATGAGGGGTGTTGTGGGTTGGGTGAAGGGTTAAGAGCAAAGGAGGAGATGCCGGTCTGGTCGGCAGAACCATCGGTCAGGGTGAGCAGGAGTGGCGACTCGTAGGTTCCTTCGACTTCGGAAGTGAAGACGGAGGTCTCCTTGACGGCGTAGACAGTGCCGTCAGTCTGATCTATTGCCCAGTAGCTGATAGCCTCGCCGCCGTCGCCGAAGACGTTCATCCACACAAGACCGTCGGCCCACTTGCCGATGCCGCGACATTCGTTGTCGGCGTAGGCTAAGAGGGTAATGCTTTCAGATTCCACGGGCTGTCCGTCGAGCATGGGTCGTGCGATGATGCCCAAAATGTTGGGGTAGGCATGCGGGTTGACCACGGGAGACTGCGGCAGTGCCGCGGCATGGCCAGCAGAGCGCGACGGGGCGGGGAAGGACGATGACGGGGTGGCGGAGAGTGCGGCCATGAGGGCCGGCGTGCGGTTCATGCGGACGGCGGCCTGTGTAGGTGACTTGAAACGGAGGGTCTTGGTACTCTTCGACTTGTACATGTAGCCCATGCCCGTCTCTAAGGTGTTGAGCGAGCCTGTCCAGCCTGACGTGCCGTAGGTGGACAGTCCGTTCTGCCCGACAATCATGTCGCCCGACTCTGGCGTGAAACCTGGGGCGAAGGCGTTGCTGAGGCTCTGTGCGCCGTTGACGGTGTAGCCCACCCAGTTCCAGCCGGGTCTCAGGGCGATGGGCATATCGCTGTTGCAGAAAGCGTCGGTGCTGGTGAATGTAGCGGCGCCCTTCGTCTGAATCTTGTAGAGCTGTCCGGCCTCCATCTGCTTGAGCGTGCCCGTCATGCCGAGCTTCTGGTCACGGTAGGCCTCCTGTGTCTGGCTAACGATGCGCTCTACCTGCGATGGCAGCTTGCCGGGAGCGAAAGGCGTGGCTAACAGGTGCGACGTCCAGTTCCAGCCCTCGGCCAGCTGGAGCGTGAAGTTGTGGGTGGCCAGTTCCATCCAGTTTTGGTCAGTGCCCACTGTCTGGTCATCGCCCACAATGGTGTTGGTGCGCTCGATGGTAGGACGGTTCATCTGGTAGAATGTGCTGCCGCCGTCAGGATAGCGTCCCACAGACTGCACGCCGCTGTGGCTGCTATAGAGCATACCGTCGATGAACGACTTCAGACCGGGATGTTGCTGGAAATATTCGGAGTTGTTGTTGACGAACTCGTCGCTGCTGCAGATGATGACCACCTGGTTACTGGAATTGGAGAGTTGGAAGTTGGCGTGTAGCTGTGACATGCCCTCTAACTCGTCGGCCCAGACGATGCGGTGACCGCCGGCGGGGAGTGTCAAGGCGGCAGAACCACCTTGAGCAGTGATTTGGTATTTCATCGGGTTGCCCACATCATCGCTGACATAGAGTCCGGCCAGGTTGAGGTCGGTGTCGGTGTTGTTGTACAGCTCGAACCAGTCGTTGCGCTTGAAGTAGTCGTTGCAGTAGATGGTGTTGCCGGCACTCACCTCGTTCACCTTGATGGGCATGGCGAGGGCGGCTATGAGATTCTCGTCGGTGGCGATGGGCTCGTAGGTGGCTGTGAGCTGCTGGTCGCCCTTGCCGGAGATGTCGTATTCGGCGTTGGAGTTTACGAGCGTACCGTTGCTGTTCTTCCAGCCTTTGAACGTGTAGCCCTCAGGAGCCACTGCACGGAGGACAATGGGCGAGAAGAGCATGCCGTCGAAACGACCCGTTGGCACATCTCGTCCGTTTATCATCAGTCTGGCACCACTGACGTTCGACGAGAGGTTCACTTGTTGCTCGGTGAGTCCGTCGACCTGCAACAGCTCGCATTTCCGCAGGTAGCCAATGCCCTTGCTTAACCTGTATGACAGGTTGTTCCTAACGCTTTCAGCCGATCCCTGTGACGATTCCCAATTCAGGTTCATTGCCGGCTCGGCCACCGCCAACAGCTGGTCGATGATGTCGTTGACACGGTTCATCTCGAACACGCTGCCAAGAACAATGCAGTAGGCATCAATGAACTTCTTGCGGAAGGTGTCGTTGGCCAGCAGGTTCTTGAACAGTGTCACCAAGCGGATTTGGTCGTAGATGCGCCCTAAAGATGTGGGGTAGAGTTGGTCGAACTCCCACCACTCCTTGTCAAAGAACGAACGGAAGGGGTCGCTGGTCTCGAATGCGCCGTCGAGGTCGTAGAGAACAAGCCGGAACTTACCGCCGTTGCGGTGGCGGAAGCCCTTGACATTGTTCCTCGGCCAGTCGGTACTGCCTAAGAAGAACTCGATGGCCATGTAGTTGACGTACTCGTCAATGTCGAGCAGTTCTTGAATTTCGGCGTAAGTATTGGCATCAGCAGCGTTCGGCGACAGGTCATCAACCAGATGCAGGAAAGCGTCAGGCGTGCCGCACTTCTGCACATAGCCGGAGTCGGGCGACATCTCAAACTGGTCTATCTCGTCGTCATCCCAGCCGTAGTTGGAGTAGACGTAGTGTTTGTTGTTTGGCTCGCGGACGTTCAGCACGCCGATGTACTCGCCGTTGATGAACTCGTGTACGGGCTGGTAGCTCTGGCTCTCAATATTGATGCCTGAGGTCTCGATGATGTACTGCAGTGACGGGTCTTTGAAACGTCCGCCATTGTCGTTGCCGCCGTTGCGTATCTGCAGCGTGCGGTTGCGAATGTAGGGTTTCTGTCCGAAGAACTGGTAGGGCAGGTATTTTACGCCGCCCTGTTCCTTCGTGCCCTTCAGCTTGAAGGAGTGGGGAGTCCAGGCACGGCTCCAGCCACCGCACATCTCGAGGTCTACGTCCTGGTTGAGCACCATCTCGCCGTCGGCATCGAGATACGAGAAGTTGACGGGGCGCTCCCAGTTCATGTTCCAGTTGCAGTTGCTGCTCTGTCCGTTACCGGGCCGTCCGTTGGAGCCTTTCACCATGACGCCGATTTCATCGCTGTAGAGGAAGTCGGGGTCGCTGATTACCGAGACAACGGGCAGCATGTAGTCGCGGTCACGGTAGATATAGGAGCGTGAGGTGACGTTCGAGGGCAGCTTCCCGTCTGCAAAGAGGCGGAAGCGGAAGATGCTGGTCTCGCTGACGAAGAACTGGCCGTCAGTGCTGGTGCCGCCATTCTGTAGTGTGGGCAGTGTGCCGTCATCAGTGAAGCGCAGTGTGCAGCCTTGCGGAATGGTGACTTTGACCGTCAGCGGCTCGTCGAACAGCTGCGAGGGCTGGTCGACGACGGGCGCATCCAACTGCTGTGTGGCGAAGGCACCCGCAGCGTTCGATTTGCCGGGCGTGGCCTGTCCGGCCTGACCCCATGTGTTGCCGCCGTCGGTGGTGCGGGCGTAGCTGACGCGCTCCTTCGAGGCAGGATAACTCTGCGAGGTGATAAGCTTTCCGTCCTCGTCGCTGAAGTAGATGGTGCCGCCGTCGGTGTCGAGCTTGAAGGGCGCGTTATTGCCGTTGACGTCGTTAGAGTCGAACCACAGCGTGGCAAAGCCGTTGGCGGGGATGAATCCGACGGTGCCAGGAGTTTTCCACAGCATCAGGTTATTCGCATCGTTACTGACATATAATCCGCCAAGGCTGACGGGCTTGTCGGTGGGGTTGTAGAGTTCCACCCAACCGTCGAAGTTGAAGGCGGGGCTGATAAACTCGTCTACGTTCGAGGCCATGATTTCATTGATGATGAGCGACGCAGCCGTGGCGGGGTTCTTGATAACCTTCACTGTTACCGACGATGTACAACCGGAGCCGTCGGTAGCGGTGGCGGTGATGGTGGCGGTGCCTTTGCCAATGCCCGTTACCACGCCGTTCTTGTTGACCACAGCCACGGCTTCGTCCGATGATGTCCAGCTGACGTTCCTGATGAGTGCGTTTGCGGGAAGGACGGTGGCCGATGCCTGCGTCTGTTGTCCGACCATGATTTCTGCGTCGGCAATGCTGGCCTGTACCGATGTCACGGCGACACCCAAGTCGCCCATGTACTCCAATTTGAAGTTGTCGAACATGCACCAGTTGCCGCCGACGTATGTCTCGTTGATCAGGCCGATGCGTAGCGTGCCGTCGCTCTCGGTCTCGACGGTGTTCCAATAGGCGCCCTTGGTAAAGGCCGCGCTGCCCGATGACATACGGTTGGGGAACCAGGGACCTCGGCGGCCATTCGGCGACCAACAGCTGCCCTCTAAGTTCTCATCGAATTCCACAGAATAGATGCTGGCTATCTCTGTGTAGTTGTTACCGGCATAGAGATAGGCGGTAATCTCTTCCGTACCGTTCTTATGCTTCCAGTAGGCCTCGTCATTATCTCCGGCTCGATAGTAGGCTTGCACGGACAGGCGGTAACTGCCTTGGGGCAGGTTTACCAGATCTTGCCAGAAGTTGAACGTGCCGTTCCAGAACTCCATGCCCTCGTATTCGCATGACTGTGAGGAGGCATTGCTGTTCCAGGACCAGTCATCGGTGGAATTCCCATCGAAGCGTGGGTTGTTTAGTACTAAGTCGGTGATGTCTATCCAGCTCTGTTGGCCTGTGGACTGTTCGCTGTAATATTCGAGCTTGAAGTTGTCGGCCACACAGTAGTTTCCCGGCCGGTTGCTCACGTCACACCTGATACCGATGTCGATGGTGCCCGAGGCATCGAACTCCATGGTGTTCCAGTACAGCCCTTCCTCGAAGAAAATTCCAGCGGCATCGCGGCCGTCGGGATAGTAGTGCTGGCCGTCGGGTGTCCAGCTGCGGCCAGCAGCGTTGTAGTCGAGCGACTCGGAGAAGATGCTGATAGCCTGCTGCGATGTCTCGCCGGCGTAAATCCAGGCATCGAGGCTCTCCGTACCGTTCTGGTGGGCGTTCCACGCCTCATCGCTGTTGCCGTCGCGGTAGAAGGTTTGCACCTTGAGACGGTAGTGGCCTTGGGGCAGGCCGGTGAGGGTCTGGTGGAAGTTGAAGCTACCTTCGTAGAAGCGCATGTTGCCGGAACCTATACCGGCTGTGCCAGTACTTGTTTCCCACGTCCAGTCGTTGGGTTGACTGGAATCATCGAAACCGGCGTTCTTGATATACAGACTGGTTACGTCAATCCAACCCTGCGCTTCTGCAGTGTTAATGAATAATGGACAATGGATAAAGAATAAACTCACCAGCAAGCCTGCTACGGCTGCCAGGGGTCTTGTCGCTGTTTTCTTTTTCATGCTCATGCTGTTTTAGGTGTACTTTTAGTCGCTACGCTTTATAAAAGCGTTAAAGCGAGTCCTATTTTGCGTGCAAAGGTACGAAAAAAAATTAGAAATAAGAAATAAGGAATGGAAAAATTTGGCGAATTGCGAAGAAAACCGTAACTTTGCCCGCGAATGACAATGAAGGACATTGCCCGAGAACTGGGCACCAGCGTTGCGACGGTGTCGCGGGCCCTGCAAGATTCGCCGCGCATCAGCGAGGAGCGTCGTAAGATGATCCAAGCTTATGCACGCGAGCATAACTTCTACCCGAACGCCTTCGGCGAGGCGCTGCGCCACTCGCGCACGATGCCTTCGCGGGTTATCGGGGTTGTCGTGCCGGAGTTTACGCACTACTACTTCTCCAGCATCCTGACGGGTATTGAGGAGACGGCGATATCGCGGGGCTACTACATCATGGTGGCGCTGAGCAACGAGCAGTACGAGCGTGAGGTGAGCATCTGCGAGATGTTCCATCGGCAGAAAGTGTGCGGCGTCATTGTTTCACAGGCCAAGGATACGCGCAACTACGACCATTTCCAGCGGCTCATAGACTCGGGCATCCCGATGGTTTTCTACGACCGTATCTGTACGGGGGTGAACGCGAGCCGCGTGGTGGTCGATGACTATACAGGGGCTTACAATGCCGTGACGCACCTCATTGAGACGGGCTGCCGCCGTATAGCCTTCTACGGTGCACCGAGACACTTGGAAATATCGAAGAACCGCTTCAATGGTTATAAGGACGCGCTGCTGAAGCACGGGATGAAGATTGACGACAGCATCATCGGCGTTTGTGACAACCGCGAGGACGCTGAGATTATCACGCCCAAGCTCATGGCATTGGAGACGCCCCCCGACGGCTACTTCGCCGTAAACGACGACACGGCCATCGGCATCCTCTACACCGTGAAGCACGCAGGAAAACGGGTACCGGAGGACGTGAGCATCTGCGGATTCACCAACGGACAGCGCGCCGTCGCCTGCGACCCCATGCTCACCACCGTCGAGCAGCGCGGGAAAAGGGTAGGGGAGGAGGCCGCCGGCATCCTCATCGACAAGGTCGAAGGCCGCTTACCCATCGACAAGGTCGAAAAGCGCGTCATCCGTACCCGCCTCGTCATCCGAGGAACCACCCGCTAACCCATTACCCAGTACTCCCAATCTCCCCAGTAGTCCCAGTGGCCCCAGAGGCCCCAGAAACCCCAAAACACCCAAAATAAAATGAAACAAAAACCTAATCTTTCCTTCTGGAATCTATGGAACCTGAGCTTCGGGTTCTTCGGCGTACAGATTGCCTACGCCCTGCAGAGTGCAAACATCTCGTCCATCTTCCACACCATCGGTGCCGACCCGCACGACCTGAGTTACTTCTGGATCCTGCCGCCCCTCATGGGCATGATTGTGCAACCGATAGTAGGCTCGCTCAGCGACAAGACCTGGACACGCTTCGGACGACGTATTCCCTACCTCTTTATCGGAGCTACACTGGCAGTGCTGGTGATGTGCTTGCTGCCCAATGCCGGGTCGTTCGGCATGACCGTGGGCGCGGCGCTCATCTTCGGTCTCGTCGCCCTGATGCTGCTTGACACGTCGCTGAACATGGCTATGCAGCCCTTCAAGATGATGGTGGGCGACATGGTGAACGAACAGCAAAAGGGTAAGGCTTACAGCATCCAGTCGTTCCTCTGTAATGCAGGTAGTGTGGTGGGATTCCTCTTCCCATTCATTTTCACGTGGATTGGCGTGAAGAACGTGGCACCCAAGGGTGTCGTCCCTGATTCGGTCATCTGGTCTTTCTACTGCGGAGCTGCCATCCTCATCCTCTGCGTCATCTATACCGTCGCCAAGGTCAAGGAGTGGCCGCCGAAAGAGTATGCAGAGTACAATGGAGTGAGTAATAAAGAGGAAGAAGGTAATAATGGCAAACTTCAAACTTCAAATGACGAGAGTGGGTCGTGGATTACCCTGTTGCGCAAAGCCCCGTCGAATTTCTGGCGCGTCAGTCTCGTGCAGTTCTTCTGCTGGGCAGCGTTCCTGTACATGTGGTCATACGTGGTCGGAGCTGTTTCCGAAACGGTTTGGCTTACCGACAATCCTGAGACGGAGGCTTATCAGACGGCCCGCAACTGGACTGGCGTGCTCTATGCCATACAGGCTTTAGGCTCGGTGGCATGGGCTACGCTCATTCCGCGCTTCGGAAGCATGAAGCAGGCTTACAGCGTCAGTATTCTGCTTGGAGGAATCGGCTTCGCGCTCATTCCCTTCTGCCACGACCAGTACCTCCAGATTCTCCCGTTCCTGCTCATAGGATGCGCCTGGGCAGCCATGCTGGCATGTCCCTTCACGCTGGTCACCAACGCCCTGCAGGGCTATGGTCACATGGGAGCCTATCTCGGATTGTTCAACTGTGCCATCTGTGTGCCTCAGATTGTCGCTGCAGCCTGTGGCGGCACCGTCTTCGCCATCGTCGGTGGCACGCAGTCGGCCATGATGTTCGTCGCCGCCGCCCTACTCGTCCTCGGCTCCGCCTCGGTATACCTAATTACTCAAACGAAGGGAGGCAAGTAGGCAAGCCAAACTTCAAACTTCAAAGTTCAAAGATCAAAGTTCAAAGATCAAAGTTCAAAGATCAAAGCTGTCCGGCCTCGACCATGAGCACCACCCGCTCGGTCAGCCGGTCAGTGCCTTCGGCGTCGTAGCCCTTTTTCAGCGACGCGCCGAACATCCAGGCAAAAGCCTGCCACATGCCCGAGCGCACAGGACCTAAGAATGCCTGCATAGCCTCGTAGGCCGTCGAGTTACACTCACGGTCTACGAGTTTGATGAGCAGCTTGCCCTGTGAGTAGGTGAGCTTCTTCATCCGCGGCTTGTAGTCGCGAACGATACCCTCCTCCACGCGCTTCATGTGTTCGTCCTTTGCCTTCTTGTTTGGCAGTGTCTCAAGATATTCGGAAGTCTCTATCAGTATCTGCCGCACCTCCTTTGCTATTGGCAGTACCGTCTTTACGTTCTTAACCAAACGCATGTACGAACCCTGCTGCTTCTTGTTCTTGAACGTCAGCTCCGGGTACACGTACACGTTCGACATTTCCATATACTGCAGGCTGTCACCGTCCTTCAGCACCTTGCTTACCTTCACTGTCGGTACGAACGTCGGATCCTCCTGCGCCACTTGTGCCCCTGCGGGGCTAAATGATAAAGAATAAATAATAAAGAATAAACCTATCGGCAACCAGTGCCAACGGTTTATCCCATTTTTGGCGTTCTTCGCGCAACCTGTATCATTTGTCATTTATCATTTATCATTTAGGGCTCCGCCCGCTATCCTAAGTATTTCATCAGCACCTTGGCGTAGCCGCTTTCGCGTAACTTTGTGATGCTCTTCTCACGAATCTGGCGCACGCGCTCACGGGTCAGTCCCATCTCAGTGCCGATTTCCTCAAGACCCTTCTCATGGCAGCCGATGCCGAAGCACTCCTTCACAATCCGAAGCTCACGGTCTTTCAATACCTTGCCAAGCACGCTGTCCAAGTCCGACGTCAGCGACTCATAGTCCACCTGCTTATCGGCGCGACTGTCATCGCCCGATGACAACATGTCCGACATCGAGTTGTCATCATCGTCGCCAAACGGCGCGTCGATGCTCATGTGGTGAGAGTCAGCTTTCATCGACTGCTCTATCTTGTCGTCCTCAACGCCTGTCAGCTCAGCCAGTTCCGTCACCGACGGCCGGCGCTGGTGCTCCTGCTCGAAGCGGTTGATTTCCTGGTTGATCTTGCTCAGCGCACCGCTCTGGTTCAGCGGCAGACGCACGATGCGGCTCTGCTCGGCTATGGCCTGCAGTATCGACTGCCTGATCCACCAGACGGCGTAGGAGATGAACTTGAAGCCACGGGTCTCGTCGAATTTCTCCGCTGCCTTGATCAGTCCGATGTTACCTTCGTCTATCAGGTCGGTCAGCGTCAGACCCTGGTGCTGGTACTGTTTTGCCACACTCACCACAAAGCGCAGGTTCGCGCTCACAAGTTTCTCCTTGGCTATGTCGCCCTCCTTGCCTCCACGACGGATGGCCTGAGCCAGTTCTATCTCCTCGTCAATCGTGACGAGCGGCTGGCGACCGATCTCTACCAAGTACTTGTCGAGCGCCTCGCTCGAGCGGTTGGTGATACTCTTTTGAATCTTAAGTTGTCTCATGTTATTCCCAAAAAGTGCGCAAAAGTACAAAAACTTTTCATTAAATCCCAGAAATATGTCGTTCTTTTAAGTATAATTAGTATCTTTGCACCAAAAAAGCACATAAAACCAGCGAAAATGCTATGATAACAATCAGAATGGCGTGTCTGTCTGTACTATTGTCAGCGACTGTCAGTGTGACGGCCCAAGACGTGACGACGTGGGAACAGACTATGCAGGACGAGCTGCCCGCCGAGGATGAGGAGGCCGGCGGTTGGGAGGATCTCTACGACCTGCTCTGCGAACTGGAGCAGCACCCGATAGACCTGAACAGCGCCACTCGCGAGGACTTGGAGCAGCTGCCGTTCCTGACCGAGCGGCAGGTGTGCGACATCGTCGAATACCTGTACCGCTATGGCCCGATGAAGTCGAAGAACGAGCTACGCATGGTGGAATCACTTGACGACGAGAGAGTGAGGCTGTTGTGGCGTGTGGTGCGCATCGGAGAGCAGCAGGGTGACAGTATCCCCCGTTTGGCTGATGTGGTGCGCTATGGACACCATGAACTGATGGGCAGTGTCCGTGTGCCCTTTTACGAGCGGCGTGGCGATGAGAATGGCTACTTGGGCTATAAATATAAACACTGGCTGCGCTACCAGTTCACGTATGATGACTATGTGAAGGCCGGCCTCGTGGGAGCGCAGGATGCCGGCGAGCCGTTCTTTGCCAGTAAGAACTCGCTGGGCTACGATTTCTACTCGCTGTACGTGCAGGTGAAGCATTTGGGACGACTCGAGAACGCCGTCGTCGGCAAGTACCGCCTGTCAACGGGCATGGGACTGGTACTGAACAACAGCTTCGGACTGGGAAAGCTGTCTCTGCTGCAGAATATGGGGCGGTCGGCGAACACGTTGCGTGCCCACAGTTCGCGGTCGTCGTCCGACTATATGCAGGGTGTGGCAGCCACGATTAACACGGGGCGTGGCACACAGACCACGCTGTTCGTATCGTACCGTCCGATGGATGCCACCCTCAATGCCGACGGCACGGCGGCTACCCTGCTGAAAGACGGTTATCACCGCACGCCGACGGAAATGGACAAGAAGTCCAACACCCATGCCACGGCGGCGGGAGCCCACCTGAACTACCGCTACGGACGGTTCCGGGTGGGAACCACCGCCGTGTACACCCATCTGAACCGTGAGCTGCGGCCCAAGTCGGCACTTTACCGCCAGCACTATGCCGCCGGCACCGACTTCCTGAACCTCAGCGCTGACTACGGCTATGCCAGCCGCCGACTGTCGGTCAGCGGTGAGACTGCCACCGACCGCCACGGGGCACTGGCAACCATCAACACCGTGAGCGTCTTGCTGGCCGACGAGCTGAGCATGATGGCGGTACAGCGCTTCTACAGCTACCGCTTCACGTCGCTCTATGCCAACAGCTTCCGCGAGGGTTCGCAGGTACAGAACGAGAGCGGCATCTACGTCGGGGCCGACTGGCGACCCTCTTCGCGCCTTCGCTTGCAGGCCTATACCGACTATGCCTATTTCCCTTGGGCGCGCTACCAGGTGTCGCAGTCGTCGCACGCCTGGGATAACATGTTGTCGGCAGTATATACTCGCAGCAGCTGGAGTCTCGCCGCCCGCTATCGTCTGCATCTGCGCCAGCGTGACGCCGCTTCTTCCACGGACATCACCCAAACTTCAAACTCCACCACCCTCACCGATCGCTACGAGCACCGAGGTCGGCTAAGTCTCACCATACACCCAGCCCCAAGTCTGACCACCGTTACCCAGGGCGACATCGTCAGTGTGTTCGGCGGTTTTGCCGTCGAAACGGGTTACATGGTGAGCGAGAACGTGGGCTGGCAGCACGGTCCGCTGCGCCTGAACCTGTTAGCAGCCTACTTCGATACCGACTCCTACGACAGCCGCCTCTATGTCTACGAGCGCGGGCCGCTCTACGCCTACTCCTTCCCTTCGTTCAGCGGCCAGGGCATCCGTTACGCCCTCATGGCACGCCTCGACCTCACTCGTCAGCTGATGCTCATGGCAAAGGTTGGCATCACCGACTACTTCGACCGTGCCGTCATTGGCACTGGCTACCAGCAGATCGATGCCTCGTCGCAGACCGACCTCGACCTCCAGTTCCGCTGGAAATTCTAATTCAAGTTACATTTTGTCCAAATGTGGGTGTTTTTGTGGAGATTTGGACAAAAACAGAACAGAATCCGTCCAAAACTGGTATGTTTGTGTGGATTTGGATTAAAACTATGCAGAAGCGTCTGTGGCCGTTGATGTCGACAGTGACTTTAAAAACCTCTTAGAAGGAATTGCTCCAAGGCTTCTCTTTCGTTGAAATGCTTTAATAATTGACACTTTGGAATGTGCGAACTGAATATTTGAAACAGGATATTTTGCATCATCAGTCCCAGACTTTACTTATACCAATTCTGAAGTAGTGTCAGTCCGATTATCAACCACTTCAACTACAGGTGATTCCTCGGCACTTTACGACCTTCAAGGCCACCGCATGGAAACTTCAAACACCATATTTCAAACTTCAAAGTTGAAGAAGGGCATTTACATCCGCGACGGGCGTAAGGTCGTGGTGAAATAACGGCATCGGACTTTACGGACGGACACGGACTATACGGACAGGCGCGGACGATTAGCAATTGCTGGATATAAGCCCATGCTGCGGTGTTGAAGAGTTATGCGTAGTCAAGGATAAGGTTTGCATCGACCTTTTCGCGACTCATCAGTTAGTTATTCTCTATCAGTGCAGGGCGGAACATCCGTCTCAGATAGGGTGGCATGGGGACGCGGTGATAATATCTGCAAACCATGCCGTAAGCATCGATAGTGAGGAATGTGCTGTCACGACTGATTTGCATGTCTATATCATTGCGGAGTACGCTGCAATTCCCTGAAGCATTGAAACACATGGTCTGCTCGTTGATGGTTGGTCTGTAATGTATTCTCATATAGTATGGTTCATTGATAATCAGATAATACCGATCCCTGATGTAGACGTCGGTACGTACTCTCTTGCCAAGACTGGAAAAACAAACAGTGGAGTCCAAGTGCCACACGCCGTTCAGTTCCCGTGAGCTGCTTTTAGCATGCTCTGGATAGGTGAAGGTCCTGAACAACTCCACTATCTGAGAGTCTGGGGTTGTTCGATGCCATGTTTCCTCCTGGTCTATCTCTTTCCAATACCCCTCCTTGCCTGGCTGTAAGTTCCGCCATTTCAGTTGGTTCCCTTTCAACTTATATGCTATCGGTCGTCCGTAAACATCCTCCAGCTTATTGTCTCTTACTCGCTGTTCCATAGCTTCAAGGCGAAAGGAGATGTCGAGGAATTTCTTGTCTCGACAGACGAAGGTAAGGTCGCCATAGTCTCCGACGAACTTGTACCGTTTCTCTTCGGGCCACGGTTTATAGTCATGATTGCCAGGAAGATTAGAAGTTATATCCTCTAAAGTCCAGCAGCCTTGGAAGGGATGTCTCGACGGTTGCTCATGCGCCCTCATCTGACCAGAAACTCCAGCGACAGCCGTCAGCACAGCACCAGCTAAAAGCGATGCCACTGCCAACCGGATGCAGGCGTTCTGCCAACTGATAGGAGTGTTCATAAAGAGCAGACGCTTCTTCAGCGGCTCACCAAAGAAAGCCGACTGCGATAGAATCCATTTTCCCCGATGGGTGGCCATGCTGACGAGGCTCAGCTGGTACTCCTCGCGATTGACACCCTCATCCACGATGTCGGCATCGACCTCCAGCTCCTGCTGCAAATGCATTTCGCGGAACAGCAGCCATACGAACGGATTAAACCAATTCAACACTAACAGCACCTCCAACAGACAGAGCCACAAGTAATGACGATGGCGCACATGGGCCATCTCATGCATCAGCACGTAGCGCTGAGTTGTTTCGTCCAAGGCCGCAGGAATGAAGATGCTGTGACCAAACGAGAAAGGTAAGTGGGTGGCAGGTATCTGGTAGATGTCCACACGTCCCTCTCCCACCTTGCCTACAAGCTCATGCTGTCCTCGCAGCAGTTGCAGAAAAGCTATCTGTGCGGCAAAATAAAGCAGCATAATGATCAGACCTGCCAGATAGAGCCAGCCCAACAGGCGCATGACGTCAGAGAAAAGCAGGGCGTAGTTGTGCTCTTTCACTCTCACCTCTTCCGTTGCTGTGACAGTTGTTGCTGTGGTTGCTGCTGTTGCTTCGTCTTTATGATCAGGTTGACCATCAGTAGCTTCAAATGACGGCTCCATGTCATCGGCTGGTATGTCCAAAGAAACGGTGGAAGCGGGAGCTTGAGGATTTTGCAGAATACTCCTCGAAGGACTGAAGAACATGCTGAGTGTGACAAGTACCATCGCTATGACGATAAACGTCTGCGACCAGCGTGCCTGACAACGCAGCCGCAGTCCCCAGTAGTAGACGGCGTAGAGACAGCCGCCAGTTAATAGTCCTGCAAACGGGAATAACCCGAAGTCAAATGTGTACACCATAGCCATTTACGATTATACGATTTACTATTTACTATTTAAGGTCTGCTTTTTGCGGATGATGCTGAGCAGCTCGTTCACTTCGTCGTCGCTGAACTGCTGGCGAGACACGAAAAAGGACACAAGCGAGGCCGGGGAGCCGCCGAAGAAAGTGTCCTTGGTGTCGTCAAGATATTGCTCCGTGTACTCATCGCGGCTAATAAGCGGCGTGAACCGCAGCAGCTTACCCTCCTTGTCGGTATGTACAAAGCCCTTCTCCGTCAACCGCTTCAGGAAGGTCAGCAGAGTGGTCATAGCAGGTTTCGGCTCAGGGTGACACTCCATCACTTCGGCCGAGGTAACGCCTCCATCCGGCAAGCTCCATAGGATGTTCATCACTTGGGTTTCAACTCTGGTCAGTAATTTCTTCTCTTTCATAGACGTAACACTTTTACGCCGCAAAGATATTCTAAATCTGTAGAAAAACCAAAGGCCGTCTTCTAAACTTGTAGAAAATTAACGCAGTTTAAAGTCTGCGAACGCCCTTTTATTAGAATTTCACGCCACTACCGGATTAATTGGTAATATTTTCTTCGAATCCTTTGGCAATTTCAAAGTTTTTCGTAATTTTGCCGATAAATTGGCGAAATTACTTCGTCTCGGCATAAAAAAGATTAAAATCTTTTGTTCTGCTCTCGACTTTTCGTAACTTTGCGCCTAAAATACCATTATAATATATACGACTATGCAGAATAAGATTCTCATGTTGCTCGCAGAGCTGCTCCCATCGTCGCGTAGTACGGTCTGGCAACGGCTGGTGCTCACCATCGTCATCAGCGGCGTGGCTCTTGCTGTCAACGCACAAAAGGTGGCGTCACCTAATGGTGAATTGTCGGTAAAGATTATCGACAAGAAACTCGTGATTAACTACAAGAAGCAAAAGGTGCTGGAGCTGACCGACATCCAGTTCAATCAACTGAAGTTCGTCAGGAAGGTGAAGGACGACTACCAGATGCTGGAGGGCAAGCGCCTGCACTGTACCAATCAGGCCAACGAGTATAGTGCCCAGCTAAATAATAATGGACAGACAAATGACAAGGCAGAGGCGAAGATTGTGATGCGGCTCTACGACGACGGCATCGCCTTCCGCTATGAGTACACGAACCTGCAGAACAGCAAGGCACCCGCCGAGCACACGGCCTATATCATTCCTGAGGGCACGAAACGCTGGATGCAGCAATGGAGTGACGGCTACGAGGGCTTCTTCCCGATGACGACCACTGCTGAGGTGAAGACTCTGGGCGGCTTCGGCGGAGCTATGGTCCAAAAGGAAACGAATACCCACTGGGGCTACCCGCTGCTGGTGGAGGCCGCCCAAGGAGGGGAGAAAGTGTTTGCCCTCATCACCGAGGCTAACATCGAGCGTCGGCAGAGTGCTTCGAGCCTGTTTAATAAGGGCGAGATATTTAACGTTGTGCAAGACCAGAACGAGCTGCTGCTGACGGGCGACTGGCACACGCCGTGGCGCGTTGTCATCATCGGTACGCTGGCAGACGTCGTGCAGTCGACGTTAGTGACGGATGTGAGCGAACCGTCGAAGCTCGACGACACGAGCTGGATACGCCCTGGTGTGGTGTCGTGGATTTACTGGGCCAACAACCACGGTTCCAACGACTACAACATCATTAAGAAATATGTGGATATGGCCGTCACGCTGAAACTGCCCTACGTGCTCATCGATGCTGAATGGGACGACATGGACAAGGTGGCAACTAACGAGGGCAAGACCATCGAGGATGCCGTGGCTTACGCCAAGGCCAAGGGTATCAAGCCTCTGATATGGTACAACTCGTCGATAGGCTGGATAAACGGCGCCCCGGGGCCGAAGTTCCGTCTGAACAAGCCCGAGGACCGCGAGAAGGAGTTTGCCTGGTGCGAGAAGATTGGCGTGGCCGGCGTGAAGATCGACTTCTTCAGCGGTGACAACCAGCAGAACATGGACTACTGTCAGGATCTGTTGGAGAGTGCCGCCCGCCATCATCTGTTAGTGAACTTCCACGGTGCTCCCATCCCCCGCGGATGGCAGCGCACCTATCCCAATCTGCTCTCGACGGAGGGTGTCTATGGCGCTGAGTGGTACAACAATGTGCCTCATTTCACGAAGAAGGCAGCCAGCCACAACGCTACGCTACCCTATACACGTAATGTCATCGGTCCGATGGACTATACGCCCTGTGCCTTCAGCGACTCGCAGCATCCGCACATCACGTCGAATGCCCACGAGCTGGCACTCACCGTGCTCTTCGAGAGTGGCTTGCAGCATTTGGCCGACCGTCCGGAGAGTTTCCTGGCCCAGCCTCAGGAGGTGCAGGCTTTCTTAGGAAAACTGCCCACTGTATGGGATGAGACCCGCTATGTCAGCGGCTATCCCGGCGAGAGTGCCGTGCTGGCCCGTCGCAGCGGCAATACCTGGTATGTGGCAGGCATCAACGGCACCGACGAGGCGAAGACGCTCACAGCCGACCTCCGCTTTATTGGAAAAGGAAATGCGCAATTGTTTGCCGACAATGCTAACGGTCAGTGGCAGATCAACACCGTCACCAAGCTGCCCACTCAGGTTGATTGTCAGCCGCGCGGCGGATTTGTGCTCGTCATCAACAAGTAATCTCTCGCCATGGACGGCTACATACAGAAAAGCTACACGGGCAAGACGAAGCGGTATGTACAGATACTGGACCTTCGCGACGACCCCGATATGATAAAAGAGTATCGCAAGTGGCACTCCCAGGAGTTCCATTGGAAGGAAATCCGCGACGGCATCAAGGCTGTGGGCATTCTGGAGATGGAGATCTATATCCTCGGCACGAGGTTGGTGATGATTGTTGATGCTCCCGAAGACTTTGACTGGCAGACGGCGATGGACAAGCTCGCCACACTGCCACGACAGGCCGAGTGGGAAGCCTTCGTGTCGAGGCTCCAAGGTTGCCGTGCCGACGCTCGGAGCGACGAGAAATGGCAAATGATGGAGAGAATGTTTTACCTGTATGAATAGAAAAAAACGGGAGAGAGCTTGGCTTTCTCGGAAAAATTGAGTAACTTTGCAACCATTAATCCACCAAACAAAGATTTCGATATGAGAAAAACCTTACTTTTCGTGTTTCTTGCCGCCCTGTACACCACTGCTCAGGCCGGCGGTCTGATGACCAACACAAACTATCACATCGCCTTCGACCGCATGATGGCCCGAGGCGCCTCTATGGAGATTGACGCCGCCTACTCGAACCCCGCCGGACTGGCCTGGGGTTACGACGGTTTCCAACTGTCCTTGGACTTCCAAAAGCCGTGGCAGAACCGTGACATAGAATGGAACGGACAAAAATATCCAGGCAAGGCCTCGGCTCCGATTGTCCCGGCACTGTTCGCCAGCTATAAGCACGACCGCTGGGCCTTGTCGTCGATGATTGGCATCGTGGGCAGCGGCGGCTTCGTGAAGTATGATGACGGTGTGCCGATGTTCAATGCGTTGTTGGGCAGCACCATCACCTCGCTCACCAAGGGCCTGTCTGATGCTACTCAGGGCTTCGCACCCGTTGTCACCCCCGATCAGTTCGATTCCGAGATGAAAGGCAAGCAGTACATCTATGGCGGACAGATAAACTTCACCTATAAGATTCTCGACTACCTCTCAGCAGCAGCAGGCTTCCGTGCCAACTACTACGACGGCTACTATCGCGGCCATGTCAATGCCAACCACTCACAGATGGGCAATCTCGCCAGCCTCTCGCTCGACGTCGACCAGAAAGGGTGGGGCTTCACGCCGATTGTCAGCGTTGACTTCCATAAGGGTCCTCTGACGTTGGCTGCCCGCTACGAGTTCCGCACCAAGATCAGTACCAAGAACGAAACCAACTCGTTGTCGGCTTCGCTCAACTCTGAACAGCTGATTGTGGCTCCGTTGACACAGCTGGTTGTAGCTGGTGCCCTGCCCGCAGAGCAAGCAGCAGCAATGGCCACGCAGGTTAAGTCTACGGTAGAAGGCGGTTTGGCTACCTACACCGCTCCTTATCAGGATGGTGTGAAGACGCGCTACGACATGCCCGCCCTGCTCTCAGTGGCTGCCGGCTACGAGATTACGCCGAAGCTGCGTGCCACCGCCGAGTATCACTTCTTTGATGACAAGAGTGCCAAGATGTCAGGTGACCGCCAGGACGAGCTGAGCCATGGTACCCATGAGATTCTGCTTGGTGCCGAGTACGATATCAACGAGAAGTTCACGGTCAGCTTAGGTGGCCAGCGCACCGACTATGGTCTGAGCGACAACTATCAGCAGGACACGTCGTTTGCCTGCGACAGCTATTCCATTGGCCTTGGCGGAGCTTGGAACATCACAGAGAAGATGCGTCTGAACGCTGGTTACTTCATCACCATCTACAGCGACTACACCAAGGCAGCGAACATCGGTCCCGAGACTTACTCTCGCACGAACAATGTCATCGGCCTTGGCGTAGACTACAAATTCTAAGAGTCCTTTTTCTTGACCACGAATTCTAAGAACCCTTTTTCTTGACCACGAATTTTACGAATTACACGAATTGAACGAATTAGTTCTGATTTCACTAATTGCCCACAGTATCATCAGCGGAGGATGAAGGCGCAGCCCAATAGGTGAAATTCGTGTAATTCGTATAATTCGTTCAATTCGTGTAATTCGTAAAATTCGTGGTTAAAAAACCTGTATTCTTATAGGCTGACTTCGCAACCGATGCCGAGGACGCGGTTGGTGCGGGTGAAGGAGTCGTGGTGGCCGGCCGTGGGATAGTTCGTGCGGTTGTAAGTGTCGTACATGGTCTGGAAATATCCAGCCTTGAGCACCACCTTTTCTGTGGCCTTGTAATTGAATCCGAATCCGACGCTATAGCTGTTGACGACGAACGACATGTCGTTCATGTACTCGTCGGTCAGTCCGTAGCGTGTCAGCTGTCCGCCGAGCGAGACGGTGAGGCGGTCGGTGACATCCCACTCAGCACCTGCGAGGTACTCATTGGAGTCGTGGTCCAGCTTGTCCTGGGCGTTGGCGTACCAGTCGGCCTGCTTGTCGAAGTAGTGGTGGTAGCCCACGTTCACGCGGACATCGTCGATGGGGCTCCACTGTGCGCCAAGGGCGAGCTGTGCGGGAGCGTCCTCGTTAACCTCCTCACTGTCGCGGTATTTGTTGACGGCGTCGATTTCGCTGGCTTCGTTGACGGTCGACTCGTTCTTCATGCGGATCTGTGTCTTGAACTCGTATTTGGCGGCGAAGTTGAACTTACCTATTTTATAGTCAATGCCGACGATGGGTGCGATGCCGAAGCTCGACTGGTTGCACAGAAGGTTCACGCCCTGGGCGTACTTCGAGAGCTTGGCCATTTCGCCTTGGCTCTCTGCCAGCTGTGCCAGTCCCTGTTTCAGCTGTGTCTGTGCGGCGCGTAGCTCGTCGGTCATGGGCTGTCCGGCCTGTTCGTAGGCATTGATGAGTACCAGGTGCGACTGTGCGGCGGCGGCATCCTGCGAAGCCTGCATGGGCACGTTGGGCAGGAAGTCCTCGAAGTCGACGTAGCCACCACTGGTCTTCACCATGATGTTGCTGATTTTTGCCTTGTAGGTGGCTGTGCCGTAGAGCAATCGCAGTCCGCCGTAGATAGAGAAACTCTCGTTGAACTTATAGGCCGTTCCGAGCTGGAAGCCGTAGTAGTACTGCCGGCCCTCCATGTAGCCTGTCATGTCGTAGCCCGCCACGCCGTAGGTGGGAATCTCTGCGGGCTGGCTCACGCCGGCCATGGTGGCGATGGGCGAGGCGTAGACGGGTGCGAGCTGTGCGCTGAGGCCGTTGAGCGTCATGGCCGTCTGGTCGAGTGTCATGAACTTCTGGGCTATTTCGCCGACGACGCCCTCGAAGGAGCCAAGGCCGTCGGAGAACTCACACTTGCCGCCGCCACCGGGTACGGAGAGGTTGAACTGCACGCTCCAGTTGCCCTTGTTCCAGGCAGCCTGTACGGACGGTATGCATGGTGCGTCGGCCACGCCCTCGAAGGTCTTCGTCTGCTGGCCGTTGTTCTTGCGGCCGAGTGCGAAGGCTGGGTTTGTCGACTCGATGGTGCGCGTCTGGTGGGCGTACTGCCAGTTGATGCCGAGGTGGAAGCCTTCGGGCAGGAAGGCGACGCCGGCCGGGTTCGAGTAGACTCCGTCGAGGCCGATGGCGGCATCGCGGGCGGGGTTACGCAGGAAGTCAATACTTTGGTTGGTGTTGGTTAAGATGCCACCAGCGGTGGCGGTGTTGGTTGATACTGCCAGCATGGTGCCGACTGTAATTACAAATAATTTTTTCATATCCTAAAAACATCTTAAAAAATCGGCTGCAAAGGTAGGAAGTTTGTGGCGAAGTCTCCCGTTTGCGAGCACAGAATTAACACGTATTAGCTTAACGGAGGTTAATTTATGCACAAACACGGGTGGTTTGTGCAAGAAATTGTTGCACAAACGCAGGGCTTTGTGTGCAAAAAGCCTGTTTTACTTATTGAGTTCCGGGTAGCTGATGCGGGTGTGGTGAATGGTCTTCAGCTTCTCAATGAGCACGGTCTTGGCGTACTCAATGTCGCGGAAGGTGATGGGGCACTCGCGGAAATAGCCCTCGTTGACCTGGTTATCGATGATACGGTTGACAAGCTCGCGGATGCTCTGCTCGGTGTAGTCGGGTAGTGAACGCGAGGCGGCTTCAACAGCATCGGCCATCATCAGTATGGCCTGCTCCTTGGTGAACGGATTGGGTCCGGGATAGGTGAACAGGAGGTCATCAACCATTTCGTCGGGGAATTCGTTCTTCTGTTTCACATAGAAGTATTTGGTCTTTCCCTGTCCGTGGTGGGTCTGTATGAACTCGCGGATGACAGTGGGCAAGTTGTACTTGTCGGCAAACTTCAGACCGTCGGTGACGTGGCTGATAAGCATCTGTGCACTCTCGACGTAGGTCAGTGACTCATGGGGGTTGACACCTGACTGGTTCTCGGTGAAATAGATGGGGTTCTGAATCTTGCCAATGTCGTGGTAGAGTGCTCCGGTGCGCACGAGCTGGCTCTTGGCTCCGATTTTGTTGGCTATCTCGGCGGCGAGGTTACCCACCTGTATGGAGTGCTGGAAGGTTCCCGGTGCCACTTCGCTCATGCGCTGTAGCAGGTCCTTGTTCATGTCGCTAAGCTCGATGAGTGTAATGTTTGAGGTGAAGCCGAAGGTCTTCTCGATGATATAGAGCAAGGGGTAGGAACAGAAAAGCGTGATGCCGCTGATGATGAGGTAGTTATACTCGCTAATGTCTATCCGCTCGAAGCTGTCGCCGCGTATCCATGCCAGCGACAGGTTTGTGGCCATGGCCAGTCCAGTGACGAGCATGGCCGTCCAGAACAGCTGGGAACGGCTGCTGAGCTCGCGTAGTGAGAAGATTGCGGTAAGGCCTGCCACCAACTCGACGGCGATGAACTCCAACGGATGCTGTAGCACGCAGGCGCAGATAAGTATCATCGTGGTGTGGGCCATGAATCCCGTGCGCGAGTCCATGAACACACGTATGAAGATAGGTACCATGGCAAAGGGTATGATGTAGATGTGCAGTATGTTGTGAGCCACCATCAGCGACGCCGTCACGGAGAAGATGATGATGAGCGAGTAAATCATGGCCGTGGAACGCAGCTTCTCAAAGTAGTCGTTGCGGAACAGTGTGAGGAAGATGGTGAAGCCAATCATGAGCAGTGCGACGTAGAGCAGTTCGCCAAGGATGGTGACGCTGAGCTGGGTGTCGTTCTTCTTCCTGCGGTCGCTCTCCTTGATGTAGGACTGCAGGATGTTGTAAGTTTTCTTGTCGACGATGCTGCCGCGGTCTATGATTTTCTGTCCGCGCTGAACATAGCCCGTTGCAAGGGGCATGCTGCTGAAGAGGTCTTGCTTGCTGGCTTCGCTGCGCTCCTTGTCGTAGACGAGATTGGGCAGGATGTAGTCGTTGAGATTGCACTTCTGCAGCTGTTCGCGGTAGGTGGCGAGGGCCGGGTCTGCGAACAGTTGCTCGTAGGCCCCGACAGTTGAGAGTATCTTTGTAATCTGTACGCTCGTGGCGATCTTGCCATTAATGATGCGTATCATGCTGGTGGTGTCGCTGCTTAGCTCTGTGTACTCAGAACTGGCCATGATGCCCTGTCCGTAAAGGCTGTTTAGACGGTTGGCAATGACGGTGATGTAGTCGTTGGGCACTTCGGGAATGCCCTCGGAGTAATCCTTCAGGAACTGTCGCACCTGCTGTCCCGCCTGCTCGCTCTGTAAGGAGTAGTAGGGCTCGAACTCTTTCATCAGACTGTCGCGCTCGCGCTGTACGGTCTCTTGGCTTTTGTAGATGGGGAAGTCAAAGGGTGCAGTGAGGTCGGCGTAGCGCCAAGGCTTGTCTATCTCGATCTTGAATGCGGTTTCGTTGTCGCGCGGCATGGCCCAGACAATGAGTGCCACGGCAACGATGACGAGGGCGGCGCGGATGAAGAGATCGCGCCACGATATAAGGTTAGCCAGTTTGAAGTTGCTCATAATCGTCAATGAGATGGTTTCTGACTGCAAAATTAAGAAATAAACTGCAGAATTCGATGCTTTCGGCGTTTTTTTTGGCTTTTTTCCTTCTTTTTTGCGTTTTCCGAAGAAAAAACTGCTGAAACTGCGCTGACTGCGCGCAAAATTTCGTATCTTTGCAAACGAAATTCAGTAAAAGCTTTATGTCAGACAGAAAAACAAGGGTGCGTTTCGCACCAAGTCCTACGGGAGCACTGCATATCGGCGGCGTCCGTACCGCCCTGTATAACTATCTTTTTGCCCGCCAGAGTGGCGGCGACCTGGTGTTCCGCATCGAGGACACCGACAGCAGCCGTTTCGTGCCGGGCGCCGAGGAATATATCATCGAGTCGTTCCGCTGGTTGGGAATCAAGTTCGACGAGGGCGTCAGCTTCGGCGGCGACAAGGGTCCCTACCGCCAAAGCGAGCGCCGCGACATCTATAAGAAATATGTACAGCAGCTGTTAGACAACGGCAAGGCATACATTGCCTTCGACACGCCGCAGGAGTTAGAGGCGAAGCGTCAGGAGATAGAGAACTTCCAGTACGACTCGCACACCCGCGGGCAGATGCGCAATTCGCTGACGATGCCGAAGGAGGAGGTCGACCAGCTGATTGCCGACGGCCACCAGTACGTCGTCCGCTTCCTGATAGAGCCGGGCCGCGAGGTGCTGGTCAACGACTTGATTCGCGGCGAGGTGCGGGTGAAGTCCGACATCATCGACGACAAGGTGCTCTACAAGAGTGCCGACCAGTTGCCGACATATCACCTGGCCAACATTGTCGACGACCACCTGATGGAAATCACCCACGTCATCCGCGGTGAGGAGTGGCTGCCCAGTGCTCCGCTTCACGTACTGCTCTACGAGGCTTTCGGCTGGCAGGACACCATGCCGCAGTTTGCACACCTGCCGTTGTTGCTGAAGCCCGTCGGCAATGGAAAGCTTTCCAAACGCGACGGCGATAAGCTGGGATTCCCCGTATTCCCTCTGGAATGGCATGACCCCAAGACGGGCGAAGTCAGCTCAGGCTATCGTGAACAAGGATATTTGCCCGAAGCCGTCATCAACTTCCTGGCACTTTTGGGATGGAGTCCTGGCAACGACCAGGAACTCATGACGCTGGACGAGATGGTCAGCCTGTTCGACATCTCCAAATGTTCGAAGAATGGTGCCAAGTTTGACTTTATGAAAGCAGAATGGTTCAACCGCCAGTACCTCCTGCAGCGTCCTGACACCGACTGGTGCCCGGCCTTCGATAAGGTGCTGAAGGAGAATGGTATTATAGCCACTGCTGCACAGGAGGCTGAAGTGGTTCGGATGATGAAGACGAAGGTCATCGAGGTGACAGACAAGCAGGGCAACACCAGAAAGCGCAACATTTCCTTCGCCAGCGACCTCTGGCCTTTGGCCAAGTTCTTCTTCGTGGCTCCCACTGACTTTGACAGGGAGGGCGACAAGTTTATCCGCAAGAACTGGAACGAGGGTACGGCTGATCAGATGCGCCAGATGCAGGCAGTGCTGGAAACCATCAGCGACTGGAGTGTAGAGGGCCAGAAAGCCGTTGTTGACCCGTGGGTGGAACAGGCAGGCTTCAAACCTTGGAACGCATGGCGCATCGCCCTTGTCGGCACAGGACAGGGACCTGATATGTACGAACTCTCTGCCTTCCTGGGCAAAGAGGAGACACTTGCCAGAATGAAACGCGCAATTGAAGTGCTGGGCTAATGATTTACAACCTCATTATTTATCTCTATCTCCTTGGCGTGGCGATTTACAGTCGCTTCAACGAGAAGGTGCGTAAAA
>Ga0310786_10000847_pt1 | contig 48948 bp, 65 predicted proteins | sample AusTroGonzalo_MG_FD_203881 | JGI IMG/M metagenome (GOLD analysis project Ga0310786, IMG submission 203881) | Bovine rumen microbial communities from tropical cattle in Woodstock, Queensland, Australia - Gonzalo_03 (v2) (version 2) | ecosystem: Host-associated > Mammals > Digestive system >...
TACATGCGGCAGATGATGCGCAAGGCGGACAGCCTGCACGGCACGCAGCGGATGATGTTCGCCATGATGATTGACGGCAACATCAAGGAGAACCAGGAGGCGGTGAAGCAGCTGGCCGAGGAGATGCAGCAGGCCGCCGACGAGGACCGCTTCGAGGACGCCGAGCAGCTGAGGAAAGTCATCGCCGAGCGCGAGCAGTACATCCTGGAGCAGCTGGCCTTCATCAAGAGCGAGTTCAGCGACGAGTGCGAGGTCAGGATGTACAGAACGAGGGCTGAGAAGAGTAATAACGAACAATAAAAGCTACAACATTATGACAAACGAAGAATTAGTGGCGGCGTTCCCCGAATGTTATCGCATCAAGAGAGAACAGGTGGCTCCGCTGGTGGAGCGGGTATTTGCCGAGTGTAAGACTTATAGGGAAATCCACAGTGTCGTATGGTACTACTTAACGGACTTGTGGCCCAAGCCAAAGGGCGTGAAGTGGGATGACCCTATACGCATGGAGTGGTCGGACTACATCGTCGGTAACTACAAGACCGACGTGAGGCCCATCCCCGAATGGACGAAGCGGCTGGAGGACGAGTTCTTTGCCCGTAACGGCGAACTGCACACGCTGGAGGAAGCCTGTCAGATAGCCGCCGACGAGTGGGCAAGGATGATATTCGGCAACCATGTGCAGAACAACGGCGACAAGTCGGACGCAGGCGGCATGGCGATGGTGCTGGGTACACTGGCGAAGGACAAGGCCAGCCGTGGTATCGACAGTAAGGTGGTCGAGAAGTTCCGCAAGCTGTGCAAGGAGTTCTACCTTGGCGGCTGCCGCGTTGATGAAGACAAGTACGGTTGGCGCAAGGACGAGCCCTACTGCGACTACCATCCCAACGAGTCGCTGTCCAACCTGCTGCTGGAGGCGGGCGTTCCCGAAAAGAGCATCGGCAGCATCTGCCCCTGGAAGACGGGCATCACCATCAACGAGCGCGACCACGCCGTCCGCATCGGCGGCTATCAGACGGAGCGATTCATCTAAAACTAAAGAGCAATATGAAGACAGAAGAAATCAAGCAGGTGTTCGACGACGTTCAGCAGCGTCTCGACACATTACAGGGCTCGGAAGCCTCGTTTATGTTCATCGGCCATCAGGGCAACCACTTCGCCATCGCCGGACAGACAAACGAGATTGGCGCACAGATACTCTTCGCCATGATGCGCTACCCCGTCGTCCGCGACATCATCAAGGAGTGCGCCGCAAAGTACGACGAAATGAGCGAGAAGTACGGCGATGACGTGAAAGGTATCAAGATGGATCACCTGATAGAGCAGAACTCCGGAAACAAGGGAAATTGAAGTAACGAACATAAAACCAACAAGACAATGGGAAAACAGAAAAGAAGCGAGAACACGTACCAGAAGATTCAGACCGTGTTCAAACGTGACGAGAAGAACGTGATCATGCCCTACGGCGAACTGACGCAGCCGGAGTTCGACTTCCTGCGCTCGCTGCCGTGGCGGTGCGAGGAGAAGATTGACGGTACGAACATCCGTATCGAAGTGACAAGCCAAGAGGTATGGGACGACCCGATGGAGCCGAGCGTGCTGGAGGGAGCGCAGTTTGAGGTGGCCTACAAAGGCAAGACCGACAATGCCAACATTCACCCGAACCTGCTGAAGCATCTGCAGGACACCTACCCGACGGACAAGGTGCTGGCAGCGCTCGGACTGAAGGAGTTCATCCCTGTAGAGGAATGGGCCGACCACAAGTGGCAGACCATCGACGATATCCCCCAGCGCTACACCATCTACGGCGAGGGCTACGGCGCGAAGATTCAGAAGTCGGGCGGCAACTACCTGTCGCAGTCGAACGGCTTCATCGTGTTCGACGTGAAGGTGGACGACCTCTACCTGCTCTGCTCCGCCCGCGACGAGATTGCCGCCAAGCTGGGTGCCCCGGTAGTGCCGTTCATCGGCATGATGACGCTCGACGAGGCCATCCGCTACGTCCGCGAGGGCTTCAAGTCAAGGATTGCCGAGAACCCCGACTTCATGGCCGAGGGCCTTGTCATCCGCAACGAACTGGGGCTGAAGACCCGCCGTGGCGAGCGCATCATCACGAAACTGAAGACCTGCGACTTCCAGAAGTACCGCCAGGTTTACGGCACCGACGGTCCCGTGGAGCAGCGGGTGAACAGTCATATCAGCGAGTAACAACAAACCGCCGCAAGGCATAGTTTATTAACAACATTAAAATTTCAACGATTATGATTTACAAGGAATTTATCGCAGAGGCAGCGCAGAAGATTATGGCCTCTGTAGTGGCTCACAAGAACTCCGAGGGCCTGAGCGCCGACAAGGAGGAGATGAAGCAGTACGCCCGTGGCAGCGTCAAGGCTGCCCGCATGCTGGCCGACGCGCTGGAGGAGGACTTCGCACAGGAGCCCGCCGACGGAGGCATCCGCCGCTACGCCGAGACAGAGACGTTCTTCGACAACTATGTCAACTGGACGAAGACGAAGTAACGCCCCTGGGAACCCGACCACGGTCGGACTGCCAACCCGACCACGGTGAGGCAGGCAACCCGACCACGGCGGGGCTGCCGCAGGGGTGGAGAGACAGGGAGTTGCCGCGCTCCCGAAAAATGCGGAACAGACAACCTTTTTATTAACAACAACAAAAATTCTGAAAGATTATGATCGAGTATGTAGGTCAAATCAACCTGCCCAACCAGAACATCGGGCAGACAGGAAAGACGATCACTGCCAACGAGCAGGTTCGTACATGTGACGTGAAGGCCCTCGCAAAGGAGGTCGTTCACGAGGTGAACAACATCGTAAACCAGAACGTGGCCGAGCTGGTCATCAACTCGTTCTGCCGCGCCATGGTGGGCAAGATGACCGAGGGCTTCGCCATCCAGATGATGAACGACAGCGACGTGATGATGCGCATCTTCCCCGACGTGCATCTGAAGGGCCAGTCGGTGAACCTGGAGAAGGCCCGCGAGCTGCTCGCCGACCCCGCGCTTACCGAGGAGCAGATGGTCGAGAAGGCCGGCGAAATCATCGACAAGGTGGGCGTCCGCGTCACCGTCCGCGCCGTCGTGCAGCAGAAGTTCACCGAGCTGCTGGAGAAGGAGGGCTACCAGCTGAAGCGCACCGACATCGTGACCGCCACAGCCGCCCAGCAGAACCAGCAGCAGGACGACTCCGGCACCGGCGACGAGACGCCCCAGGGCGGCGGTGGCGACAACGGGGACAATGAGTGAGCAAGCCGAGCGCAGTGCCATGCTCGCATGAGCACTGCCGAGGCGCCGCCACTCTTCGACCGAAAGGTCAACGAGTAGTTTCCCCACCCTCTGAGCAACCGGGGAACGGGCGGCGGACATGCCGCCGGCCGCTCCCTTCAAGAAAGAAAGTGAAACGAATAAACGGAAAGAAAGACAATGGAATTACAAGATTTGAAAGCAATCATCACGAACGTGGACGCCAAGGGAACTATCCCAGTCCGTGCAAGAGTGAATTTCGGTGAAGGTCCGAAGACCTATACCATCGCCGATGTGACAAAGTTCCACCAATGGTCGGACGGTCTGCAACTGAACTGCACCGTTGAGCACCCTGAAATCGACAAGCTGATGGAACTGCGCGAGTGGCTGGTCAGCGAGACCGAGCGCTATCAGGAGAAGGCAAAGGCATCGGATGCCAGCAATGAGGGATCGAACTACGACCGTGGCCATGCCGCCGCCTTTATCCTTGTGAGGGACAAGTTGGAGAAAATGTTCAACTATTGGGATTGCAGATAAGGAGGACTGACCTATGATGGCATTTGAGATCAAGACCACGAAGAGCGACTATCCGTTCATGGTCATTGCCGACGGATTCATGGAGGCCGTGGGCATACTGCAGCGCGAGCGGAACGTGTGGGACGGCGACATCATCAGCGTGCAGCAGATGGACGCATACAAGAGCGACCACATACTGGTGCGCGACCTGATACTCGCCGAGGAGCGGCTGGAGGAGAAGGTGCGCCGCGAACTGGAGCCGAAGCTGCCCCACTGGCGGCAGATGCCCAACGGCGCGGCAGGCGGCGACCGCGAGCACTACCTGATACGCTCGTCGAAGGGCCACTACTTCACGGCATCCTGCATCGGCGGCACTGGCTACTACCTTGATATGGACGACCTGGAGCAACTGCCGGGGATTGTAAACCAGAATGAAGTATGAGCGTATGGAAGTGACGAGATATCTTTGTGAGTTCTTCTTCACCGACTTCTGGCACTGGCTGGGGCTGGTGATCATCCTCTGCGTCGTGTTCCGCTTCGGCATCGTGTCGTTCGGCAACAAGTTCACGGAAATCAATCATGGTAAAAAGGAAGAGAAGGAGGGCTGACCTATGGGAGAACAACCGCCATTTGCAGGGCTCGGCAAGCTGTACTTCTGCCGCGTCGAGGACACGGGGAAGGCACCGCAGCCGCTGGGCGAGCCCGTCACAATCAGGCCGGGGATGCTGACCTGCAAGGACGACGACGAGAAACCGTCGTATGCCACGAAGGGACTCAGCGCCACATTCACGGGAACGATGGAGGAGCCGGGCGAAGAACTGCTGCAGCTGCTGCTGACCCCGCCGAACCGGTGGGACGTGAAGCTGGAGCAGAAGCCGGGCCGCATGCCCCGCAAGATGAAGAAGGCCTACTGCCACGGATGGCTCTACCGCCGCGACACCAAGTGGAAGCGCAAGGCCGGCAACTACAGGCGCCGCCTCCTGGTCACCCTGCACAATGCAGAGATAGTCGTCACCCCGGAGCAGCACGACCGCCTCGCATCCACGATCGAGATGACCATCAGCGGCAAGGCTGAATAATTTGAAACGAATAATCCGGCCGCAAGGCCATTAAAACAGAAAGAGAATATGGAAACATTGATTATCATTTTGATTGTGGCTATGATAGCCCAGACGTGCGTATTCATCTACGCCAACTTCATCGACAACGCCAACAACAGGGCGGTGGCCGCCAACAACGAAATCGTAAAGGTGGCGCAGCAGAGGTTCCTGCAGGACACCGAGACGTACAAGCACAACCTCGAAGCCAAGGACGAAATCCTGAATCAGTGGATTGACAAGTACAACAAGTGCGCTTTCGAGTTGGACGAAGCCCGCAAGGTGAACGGACTGCTGAAAGGACGCACATTTTTTGTTGAGGGACTGAAAGACTCCATCAACCAAGTGGCAGAGAACAGCTGGGAATTGCGTAAGTACGACCCGACCAAGGAAGGCCAGGACAACCGCCAGTGCTTTGCCGAGGGCGTGAAGGTAGGAGCCGAGTGGCTGGCCGGGTGTGTCGGCGTAAAGGTGAAGTTTGAACTCGACGGGAGATTCGACAAGCAACCAACCCCGCCATCGTTCGAGGAGTCGCAAGGAGAGAAGAAGGAGGAGTGACCTATGGACGGAAATAAACTGGAGAAGTAAGCGACGATGGCAGAAACAGCGAACGGCATGATGCTCGTATATATCGGGCAGCGGAAGAACCTGCGAGGCGCACAGCGTCGGGTGGGCAACGTCTGTCAGACGCCACGCGGCTGGCATTTCTACGACGGCAGGCACTGGAACCTGATGGCCGTGCCCGAGAGAATAACAACGAAGGAGATTCACGCCAAGGAGCAGAAACTCCTGGAATAATTTTCAGAATAATTTTTGGATAATTTGGCTAAAGCCGAAGTCCCTCACGCTCGGCAATTCAAGCACGCTTGATTGCACTCGCTTAATCGGGACTTTCTCGGCGCAAGCCGATAACAAAACAGAAAGAGAATATGGAAGGTAAATGTACAGCGATAGTAAAACCGCGATATTGCTTTTGCAAGATAAAGCCGTGTGACGTATGTCCATATTGGAGAAAGGAGGGCGCAGTATGACAACAGCGATAATAATATTCGTACTGATAGTGGTGCTCATCGGAGCCTTCGTTCTTGGCGTTTACATCGGAGGCTACTTCGGAATACACAGGGTTTGGGAGGTGCTTGAAGCCGCTTTCGACAACAGCAACCTCACGGACTCGCAGAGGTTGGAAGTTGTCTCAAAGATGAGAGAGGCCATTAAGAGTAAGAAACAATAAAAAGAAAGAGAATATGGAGAAATCAAAATCACGGGAGCAGTTCTACAAGGCATACGCCTTCTACCAGTACCCCGATGTCATCCACGTCAAGAAGGACGGCTACCATTCCGATGTGGTCTGCCTGAAGGAGTTCGGCTCGGCCTACATGGAGGTCGTCAACGGCCCGCAGGAGGAGACGGAGATATTCGTCAAGCTGAGCTCGTTTGTCAAGTATGCCACCCGCAAGATAGGCCTGCATATCGACTACCTGAAGGACGAGATGCAGAAGTTCGGCACGGAGCTTGGCGGCGATTACCAGTACGGATTCCACAGCAACCGTATCGAGGCGCTCCATACCGCCATCGGCACGCTCATCTGCCTGCAGTCGGAAATCGAGAAGGAAGGATTGTCAAAACTTAGGGAGGAGTGACCTATGAAATCAAACAAGCCGATACTCGATGCCTGCTGCGGCGGCAAGATGTTCTGGTTCGACCATGACAATCCGAACGTCGTCTATGTCGATAACCGTGTCATGGAGAAGCAGGTCATCTGGCAGAGCAAGGACGGCAGGGAAGTGCGCGAGTTCGAGGTGAAGCCCGACATCGTTGCCGACTTCCAGCATCTGCCGTTTGAGGACGACAGCTTCTACCACGTCGTGTTCGACCCGCCCCATCTGACCAATGCCGGAGAGACATCGTGGCTGGCAAAGAAGTATGGTCGTCTGACCGACGACTGGCGCGACATGCTCAGCAACGGGTTCCGTGAGTGTATGCGAGTGCTGAAGCCATACGGCACGCTCATCTTCAAGTGGAACGAGGAGGACGTCAGGGTGTCGGAAATCCTGAAACTCTGTGATTATAAGCCTCTGTACGGACACATGAGCGGCAAGCAGAACAAGACCCATTGGATTGCATTTATGAAGATTCCCGAAAACTCTCAACTCTCAACTCTCAACTCTCAACTATGAGCGAAGTGAATCACCCCCTCCCCCCTCTCCCCCAGTCCTGGTCGGCCCTGACGTGGAAGCAGCTCTGCGACGTCTGGACGGCGAAGATGCGCTACGGCGGCAACCCGGACGTGGCGGCTGCGGCGGCGCTGCTCACCTTGGTTCAAGGTTCAGGGTTCTTGGACGAGCCAAGCGGCAAAGCCGAGCGCACGGTTCAGGGTTACGGCATCGACGAGCATACCGGCGAACAGCGGTACCTCATTAACCGTGAATCATTAACCATGAACCATGAACCGGGTCACGTCGTGACCGCAAGGGAACTGGCATGGATGGCGAAGCAGGCCCTGCCCTGGCTCCAGTACCCCTACGGCGACCAGGGCGACCGCGAGGAGCGCGACGACGAGGGCAAGGTGATCCGCGAGCGGCGCGAGGGACATCCGGGCTACGTCAACCCGGCCACCGACTGGCGCGACGCCATGGCCCTGCCCCAGGAGACGGTCACCGTCGCCGGCATCACCTTCGCCCTGCCCCAGGTGGCGATGAACAACCTGACGTGGCACCAGTACCGCGCCCTGCAGGCCATCGTGCCGATGATATTCCAGGAGGGCACGAGCGACGACGACGCCCTCTCGATGCAGGCCCAGTTCCTCGCCTACTCGATGACGCCCGAGGCGGTCTCGGGTTCCGCCGCCGACCCCTTCGCCCCCCGGCACCGCTTCAAGTACGACGCCGACCGCGCCGAGCAGACCGTCGCCTTCTGGCGCGAGCAGTTGGCGCAGGGCAGCCCCCTGTTCCACATCTGTTTTCAGGTGTATCAGACCGCCATGCAGAACTACTACCCCTCGGTATATCCCCTCCTCTTCGGCGGCTCCTCGTCGAAGAGCGACCCCCTGCACACGGCGCTCAGCGGCGAGGTGGACACGATCAACGCCGTCATGAAGTACCAAGGCTACAGCGATCCCCAGCAGGTCTACGACGCCAACCTCCCCATCGTCTTCGGCACGCTGAACACCATGACCAAGGAGGCGAAGGAAATCGAGAAGATGAACCAGAAAATCAAAAGGAAACATTAAAGGATAAGGATTATGACCGACAACTTCAAGCGATACAAGGAGCTGATCATGCTCAACGGCGGGCTGCCCGACGACAACGAGAAGGGCAACCTGGACCGCTACTACGTGGTGGAACTGATGCGGCGCGGCAAGGACAACCCCGACCTGCCGGCGGCCAACTATCACTTCCGCAACTACTACATCTATTCGTGGCGCGACCTCGACCGCTACGAGCGCGAAATCAAGGATGTCTGCGACCTGCTGAACCTGCGGGCCTACTGCTCGGTGAACTACAAGCTGATGTCGCAGGTGGCGCTCGACACGCTGGCCGAGAGCGCACGGCGCATCGCAGCCCACGACTACAAGAAGTTCTACTCTATCTTCGAGTCGTGCAGCGGCAAGTACGTCGACCGCAGCAACGCCCGCTGGGTGGTTGACATCGACGAGTACGGCGACGCGGGCAAGGAGCAGGCCGAGCGGCTGCTGACCGACTACATCAACCGCATGGAGTCGGGCCACGACGTGAACGTCATCTACACCATACCCACGCGGTCGGGCTTCCACCTGATTACCCATCCGTTCAACCTTCAGAAGTTCAACGAGGGATTCTGGGAGAACGTCACGGCGCAGTCGAACATCGAGCCGCCGACCATCAAGAAGAACCACCTGACCCTGCTCTACGAGAACCTTGACAACATCTGGGCCCGCAGAGCGAAGAGAAACAACATTATTAACAATTAAAAAGCTACGAGATTATGAAAGCAAACATTGACAAGGAACGTGCGAGGAAGATTTACAATTACTACTCGCAGATTGAGACGACGGAGCAGATAATTGCCGACCTCGACGAGTTTATCTAGAAGTTCAACGAGGGCAAGCCGCCCGCCGTGATGGACGAGAACTACACGGCATACGGCAGCATCGAAATCAGCATACCGTATTTCGAGGCGGGCCAGTTCAAGAAAGGCGGCGCCCGCGTGTTCAACATCAGCTACCCCGCCGCCCTGAAGGTGCTGAAGTCGCACATCAGGGGACTCCGCCGACTGCTGAAGAAAGAACTTGAATCCATCGGCGACGAGGTGGCAGCGAGAAAGGAGGAGTGACGAGAATAATTAAATCGGATAAGGAGATACGGCTATGAGAGATTCAGAATCGCAGAATAGCAATCGCCCCGCAGGTTGGGGTATTGCTGGCGGCATGTGTGTACCACCAGGATTTTCAAGTAAACATCAAAATAATGAGGACTGACTATGTTTGGATTATTTGACAACAGAAGAAGAGACAAGATGCTCGACGACATACTGAAGCGTTCGGAGCGGATGGAGAAGTATTATCTCGACAAGGCCATTGAGTATGCCAAGTATGCCGCTACGGCTATCGACGTGGACGCAATGGTCGCCAGGTTCAAGGACAATCTTATCGGCGAGCATGATTCCGCCACCATTAACAGGATAGTGGATGAACGTGCCCAATACTATCGGCAGGGAATTGAGGATGCGCTGAAGGCAATAGGAGGTAAGAATAAAAGGGATTGAGCAATGGAAGCAAAAGACTGTAAGTGTTGCAAGTGCGGCGGGCAGGCCGTTGCGTTCTACCCCTGCGTGGATCCTGACATACCGAGTTATCCCTACTGCGCCGACTGCCTGGGCGAAGCGATGGAAGAGATGGCCGCCGCCGTCTGGCCCGACGACAAGGGCATGCAGCTTATCGCCCGCGAACAGGCCCGCCGTGCAGTGGAGAAGTATAAACAGAAGGAGGAGTGAACGATGATTGACAGACTTATACATGAATACCTCAGTGCGACCGACGACGAGCGTGCCGCCTTCCACAAGACGGTGGCTCAGTGCGGACTGTCGGCAGCGGAACTTGCACAGGCTGCCAATACGCTGAGCGAGATTGCAAGGAACATTAAATAACAATTAAACAAGTAAGGATTATGGAATTAGTAAAAGCAAAAGTAAAGGGGACTGATGATGTCTCCGTGTTGTGGAAGTTTGTAAATGAAGACCGGGTGCTGTATCGCGGCACCAGCCAAAAAGTATTCACTGCCGACGAGGTGGAGGAACTGGGACCCTACGAGGAACCACAATCCCAGCCACAGCCCGACGACCCGCTTGCGCAGTTGCCGCAGGAGATGGTGCAGATGATAACGGACATGGTGAACGGCTACATCGACCGCTTCGACGCGATGTACTGGCAGCGCCAGCGCGTGGAGATACTAAAGACCATCCTTCAGCGCCAAGAGATCAACTTTACCGATGTCATCGGCAATGCCGAACTGGCAGACAAGTACATTCGTATGCTGAAGAATTACGAATAATTACTGACTATGCGAGAAATCAAGTTTCGCGGTTACAACCGCAAGAACAAGCAGTGGCTCTACGGCTTCTATCTGCAGAACCGTGGCGCACACTTCGTCTGCCCCGACGAGTTTGCCACCGGCAAGAGCTGGGATGACTACGAGGTGGATCCTGAGACCGTCGGACAGTTCACTGGCCTCACAGACGACGATGGGGCAGACATGTATGAGGGCGATATTATCCGTGTGACGAGCAGATGGTTTGACGGAGATTGCTACATCGGCGTATTTAACGCACAGTTTGCCATCTTTACGGCCGACAAGAACAACCTTCTTGGATACTTCCGTGGCAAGGCTCCACACAGGAAAGTCATCGGCAACATCCACGATAATCCAGAACTATTGAAACGGTAACGACAATGGAAGAACTGATAATCAACGGCAAGGCCATCTACACCACCAAGGGCGCGGCGAGGGAGTACGGGCGCATCGGCTGCAACTTCTACACCGGCTGCCCTCACAACTGCACGTACTGCTACCTGAAGCGCGGCGCACCGTCGAAGCAGTTGGGCGGCAACGAGGCTGTACTGAAGAAATGCTTCAAGGACGAGGAGGATGCGCGCCAGGTATTTATCCGCGAGACGCTGAAGCACCTGGACCGTTTGCGGCAGACAGGTATCTTCTTCTCGTTCACCACAGACCCGCTGATACCGGAGACGCGAGACCTGACGAAGTTTGCCGCCGTCTTTGCCAATCACCACGGCATCCCCGTGAAGATACTGACGAAGGACGCAGGCTTTATCAACTACTCCGCCGTTGTCGACTATCTCAGTGCTCCCGATGTTGAGCGGGATGATATCACATTCGGCTTTACGCTGACAGGCCGCGATGACATGGAGCCTAACGCATGGTCGAACCGTGACCGCATCATAGCCATGCGTCGTCTGCACAACATGGGATTCCCGACTTTTGCCAGCATCGAGCCGGTCATCGACTGGCAGCACGCACGGATGGTCGTAACACTGTCGCTCGACTGCTGCGACCACTACAAGATAGGGCTGCGCTCCGGCGTGAAGAAGGACTACTACGACCTCGTGGCCGGCGGCATGAACATTCGCGAACTGACCCAGCTGATTGTGAAGGCCGGCCGCACCGTCTATCTGAAGGAGAGCACCCGCGCCCTGCTGCGCCGCTGCTTTAAGGAGGAAGAATGTGAACGCATATTGGCCCTGACCGTTGACATGGACGGCCAGCTGTACAGAAAGGAGGTGTGACTTATGGCAAACCGAGACATCACCTATTGCAACGGAAAGGGTTGCGGGCTTCGCGAGCGCTGCAGCCGCTATGTGGACGGCCAGCGGATTATCTTGAACGCCAATCGCGATGAAAACCAGCACTGGTGGATGGACCACTGCGACGAGGAGCACCGCGACGGATATGTGGAATTAACAACTTAAAACAAGAATAAGAGTATGATACACTTTGGAAAAGAACCGTCGGGCGACCTGCAAATCTGTATCAGCCCCGACGAAGTGGGAGAAATCTACGACCTGCTGCAGACCGCCGGACTGCTTCAGCGCCGCACGTTCGACGCGCTGGGCACTTACATCATGAAAGAGTTCGCCGACGAGCTGGAGCAGTACCGCCGCCGCATGACGGCACAGATACCGAGAAAGGAGGGCGAGGGATGAGAGTAAGAAAAGTAGCCAAGCAACTGAAGCGGCAGCAACAGTCGTTCATGGGATGGGACGACAACGGGCAGCCAATCTACACCTACCGTATGCGGCAACGGACTCGCGGCCTGCGATACATCGAGCGCATGACCCGCCGCCACTACTTCGGACTGCTCGACCGCAAGGCCAAGCCGAGCATGATGCAGAACCTCTACATCCACAAGGCGTGCAGCCCCTACCTCCTTGAAGATATCCTGGAGTTCTGGGGCATCTGGAGCGAGCATGAATAATTTGAAACCAATTTGAATAATTTCTCGGCGACAGCCGATACAAAACAAAACAGCAAACAATGGAACAGACAGGAAACATCATTGCAGTGATGCCCGCACAGTCGGGCGTAAGTCAGAGGACCGGCAACCAGTGGATGTCGCAGGAGTATGTGCTGGAGGTGCCGGGTCAGTACCCCAGGAAGATGGTCTTCCGCATCTTCGGCGAGGACCGCATCAAGCAGTTCAACCTCCACCAGGGCGAACAGAACGTGACGGTGCAGTTCGACATCGACGCCCACGAGTACAACGGCCGCTGGTTCAACGAGGTCAGGGCGTACAACGTCATCCGCCCCTACGTCGGACAGCAGCAGGCCGCACCAGCCCCGCAGCCCGCCGCCAACCCCTTCCCACCGCAACAGCCCGACCAGCAGGACGGCAAGGACGACTTACCATTTTAACATGGAGAGATGAGCGACAAGGTGATACTCGACGGTGAGCTGTGGGAGGGCGTGCGCCAGGCGGCGGTACGCTTCACGGGCGACGAGAGCCTGCTGAAGTCCGCCGTGACCGACGACGAGGATGGACGTGAGCCCATGCCAGACTTCTATGAGGGTATCAACCCGACGCTGCCGAAATGGAAGCGCGACCAGCTGTACATCGAGCGCATGCAGGAGTGGGTTCGCGCCCAGCGGCTGAAGGCGCTGCGACAGTTCGATCTGAAAGTGCTGATATGGCTGGCGGAACTCGACGAGGACGAGCAGGGCCGCGTCATCTGGCAGATGTACCAGGAGGGCATCATCCTCGACCCCGGCAAGGTGGACGACATGATAGCCGAATGGAACGCCTCGCTCCCGGCGGGTAGCGCACAGCCCACCGAGACGCGCAAGATGAGCGACGACGTGCTCGACCGCTGGACGCAGTATGTACATATCAACGGCGACCTGCTCGACGACCCCGACACCCTCTGGGCAGAGGAGTGGCCTGAGATAGAATAATAAATGTATATAAACCCCAAACGATTATGAGAGCAATAGACCCAAAGAAAATCAATCTGAAGACACAGCCGTCCGACCTGCTGGCGACGATGCGGGCCGAGGTGCCCGTGGCGTGGTACCACTTCCGCAAGCAGATAGGCTCGTCGCTGCAGTACCAGAAGCACGAGGAAAGGCTACTGGACCAGGCGCTGGCCGAGCGGAAGAGCACGGTGAGCGACACCGTGGAGTGGATATCGAAGGTGGGCAACCGCTGGATAACCTACGTCCACACCGAGTACTTCCCCCACGCCATGCACGCCCTGGCCACCCACGTGTCGTTCGTCTACTACGAGACCTACGCCTCGTGCGGCGCCTTCTTCCCGATGTACCCGCCGCCCGCCGTCAGCCGTAAGGGCAAACAGAAGAAGCAGGAGCCCGACGGCATCATCATCTACACCGACCACTTCTTCTACCAGATGTCGGACCGCACGGGCAAGAAGTACCGCTCGAAGGAGCTGATACGCGAGTTCATTACCACCCGCGACTGCCACGCCATGCAGACGGACGACGACGGCGAGCTGGCCGTGCGCTTCGTGGGCGGCTACGGCTTCGGCAAGTGGTGGCAGGAGGACGGCATCCGCGTATGCCAGGTGCGCACCTACCTGAACGAGAAGGGGCGCGACAGTCTGAACCGCCGGCAGCAGCAGCTGGTGGAGAAGCTGAACGCCTACGCCGTGCTCTTCGAGGACGGCATGTACAACCCCGACGTGGCACGCGACACCGCCGTATCGCAATCTCTCCTTCTCAACCCCGACGTGCTGACATCCATCGGCGACAAGATAGACCCCGAGACACTGCGGCAGATCAACAGCAACCCCACCACCCAGGCGGAATACCATCAGACGTTCTGCAAACGTATGGAAGCCGTTAAGACGCTCGGGCTGGAACGCGAGATGACGTTCAGCCTGTCGCTGGCCATGGGTTACACAGGACTGGTGGAGAAGATGCTTAACATCAAGCTCAACGAGCCGCAGATGGCCATCGTCGCCTCGTATGTCAGCCAGGAGAGCGCCGAGATGGTCAGGAAGTACGCCCGCCGCGACATGTCAACAGCCACCGACGCCGAGCAGCGCGAGTTCATGGACGACTTCGCCCAGATGGCCGCCCGCACCGCCCGCCGCATGAAGCTGCGCAGCATGACCAAGGAGCGCATCAGCCAGTTCATCGGAGACGTCCTGAACGACAGGGATTCTAAGAACACTAATTAAACGAATATGAAGACAATTTATATCAGCGGGTCGATTAGCGACCCAAGCACAGGCCAGCCACGAAAGGGCTGGCAGAGGGACTTCCTGGACGCAGAGGCAAGGCTGCGCCGGATGGGCTTCCAGGTGATTAACCCCGTGGACATCGCCAAGGAGACCGAGGAAGAGTGGCGGCAGATGTGGACGCTGCAGGGCGAGGCGGCGAAGTGGAACGGCCCGATAGCCAACGCGATGGCGAAGCAGGGACCGACCCGCGCCACGTACATCACCACCTGCCTGCAGACGATGAACACCGAGGCGCTGGCCGGACGGCTCGACGGACTTTACGTCATCGGAGAGTTCGGCCCCGAAGAAACCGGCCGGGGTGCTCTGAACCCTGCATCGAAGTTACTGAGGAGCCACGGCGTCCACATGGAGATACTGCTGGCGCGGGTGCTGGGCATCCCTGTATTCGCCGAGTATTGCCAGGGCGCGGAGATTGGCGGTCCCGGCCTCTATCCTGTAAAAGGCGGCCTGAAGATTTATCCCGACGGCAAGTTCGGCAAAGAGGACTGGAGCGATAGACTTAAAAAGGAGGACTGACGTATGAGTACAGTAATCGGACGAAAGTGCAGGACGTGTGGCTACTCATGTGGACTGGACCAGTACCACCTATGGTGTCATTGGCTTGGCAGACCACGCAAGAAGAACGCTACAGAGTGTGAAGACGGATATAAACCAAAAGAAGAATAAGACTATGGCAAAGATTGAATTAAGGCAGGAAGATCTTGACTTCCTGAAGGAACTGCAGCACGAACTGCTGACGCAGGACAACGACGGAACCGCCGACCCGCTGTATTGGGGAGTGATGGAGGAAGAGACCGTCGGAGTGCCTGATGGTTGCGGCGACCCCATCATCTACATGGGCGACGGCGTGACGATGGAGACGGAGGAAGCCGTGAAGTACATCGAAGAGAACTATCTGGCAGACCTCGATGAAGCCAACCGCGAGGAGTGGGAGGATTGCGTCGACAAGGATGACATGGATGACGTGGTGAGGTTCCTGAACGAAAACCTCGACGAGCATGAAGTCCGCATTGTGTGGGAGAAGAAGCAGGAGATCATCAGCCGGGAGACCGGGGCATTTCTCACCAAGCGGGCCTGCAAGGAGTACATTGAGCGGTTCGGCTACAACCACAACAAGCCCCACACCTACGCCATGTGCGCCTACCGCAACTTTGAGCTGGAGCGCCTGCTGAAGATATTGAAGACGATTAAATTTGAGGAGGACTGAACTATGAAATTAGCAAGTGACACAAACAGGATTGTGGCCCGTATTCAGAACATGGCCACGCCAGCCGCCAAGATGCAGAGCGGGCTGGAAGTTATCTCAGTGATGAATGCCGCGAATACGGCAGTGGAAGCATACAATATGGGACGGCACGGGGCAATGGCCGACCGCCGCTTCCTGATAGCAAACTCAGTTGTCAACGGAATTTTTGCCCACTACTTTGTTGTCGATTCAGAAGCCGAGGACAAGATTATCGAGCAGGCCATCCGCGTAGCCAAGAAACTTGCTCACAGGCTTGACGAGATAGAGCAGAAGGAGTTTGAGAAATTTAGGGAACTGAAGGAATAAGACCGATGGCAAAGTACAAAGTATTGACCGTGCGGCAGCCGTATGCAAGCCTGCTGGTCAGCGGCATCAAGGACGTGGAGAACCGGAGCCGGAGGACGAACTACCGGGGCACGGTGCTGATACATGCCGCTAAGAAAGTGCATGACGTGGTGAGTTTCCTTAAACAGCGACATGAGTTTACGGTCGAGGAAATAGCCATGATGACGCAGATGAACGAGGTGGATGAAAACGACCTCTTCGGCTGCATTGTGGGCAGCGTGGAGATTGTGGACTGCGTTCAGGACAGCCCGTCGGAGTGGGCAGAGCGTGGGCAGTGGCACTGGGTGTGCCGGAACGCCAAGGTGTTCGCCCAGCCCGTCCGCAACGTGAAAGGCCGACTCGGACTGTGGGACTGGGAAGGAATTATTAACGAATAAAACATCAAGAACTATGAAAGAGAAGAACGGAATTTTGCAGGGCGATGAGCGTCTGTGGGACGTGGCCCTGCGCGGTATCGGGATTGTGTTGCCCGACGAGTATGTGTTGCGCTTCACGCGGCTGCTGAAGAAGGCCGGAGAGGTGGGGCTGAAGGACATCAGACTCAGCGACATGACCGACATCGAGTACGATGCACGACAGGACGCAGAGCAGAGAGTGAAGAAACTGGAGGAAGCAACGGACAAAACGGAGTAACCCCATTTATTAACAATTTAAACATTTACGATTATGAGATCAAGAACAGCAATTTGGTTTGAGTGCAAGGTCCGCTATGAGAAGGTCATGGAGAACGGCTTGCAGAAGAAAGTGACAGAACAGTATGTCGTTGATGCCTTGTCGTTCAGCGAGGCCGAGACGCGCATCATCGAGGAGATGTCGAGCTACATCAGCGGCGAGTTCGAGGTGACGGACGTGAAGAAGGCCACGTACAAGGAGGTGTTCTTCAGCGACTGCGAGACGGAGGACCGCTACTTCAAGGCGAAGGTGCAGTTCATCACCATCGACGAGAAGACGGAGAAGGAGAAGCGCTCGAACGTGTACTATCTCGTGCAGGCCGGCACGCTGGACGGCGCCGTGAAGAACATCAACGAGGTGATGGGCGGCACGATGATTGACTACGAGAAGTCCACCGTCAGCGAGACGAAGATCCTCGACGTGTTCGAGTACCAGAAGGCGGACAAGAAGGAGGCTGGCGATGGCGAGTAGGGTGCCCACGTTCAAGGAGTTCTGGGCGGCCTACCCGATGCACAAGGACAGGCTGAGGGCGGAGAAGGCGTGGCTGCGGATGACGGCTGCCGACAAGGCGGCTGCCATCGCGGCCCTGCCCGCCTACACCGCCGACTGCCGCCAGCGCGGCGTGGCGTTCCAGTACGCACAGGGCTGGCTCAACGGCCGACGCTGGGAGGATGAGATAGAGCCAGAGGCTCTGGTTCAAGGTTCAAGGTTCAAGGTTCTTTGCAAGCAAAGCGAACAAGTTCGAGCGCAAGGTGACAGCGGAACAGAAAGGGAACTTTCCGCGCAGCCTAACCATGAACCATTAACTGTGAACCACGAACCAAGCGACACCACCGCCCCCTCGCTGGCCGACATGGAGACGTGGTGAACAGAAAGTGCAGCGGTTTGTTCCGCTGCCCTCGCACTCCGCGCACACATTATATATATTATATAGCAAACCCACTAAACGAAAGAGATTATGAAGAAGAAGCATAAAGACCTGCAGCCGTGGCTGGACTACTTCGCCATGCTGCGGCGGCACGAGGAGCAGGGGTTCCTGCACGTGAAGGCGCAGGAGCACGAGGCCTACGTGACGCAGCCGGCACTGCTGGTGCTGGCTGGCGTGGACGAGACGGAGGTAAGGCAGGGCGACATCATGCGCGACGGAATGCGGATGATGCACCGCTGCACCGCACTGGTGCGCCACCTGCGCACCTACGCCGCCTGCCTCGCGGCACACGCCGAGGGCCTCTCGACCTTCGACCCCAGAGTGGCCTACGACCCCATGCAGCCCCTGCCAAAGATTCCAACCGGGCCACTAATGGACTACCTGCGCCAGCCCTTCGCCTTGAACGTCGTGCAGCCCGACGAGCCGCACGACCCGCTCTTTACCCTGCTCATCGAGACCCGCCGCCCCTGGTGGCGCCTCTGGATGCCGCACGACCACATCGAAGTAATCCCATACGACGAACCGAAACCGAAGGAGCCATGAAGTACACCCACCCTGCCATCAAGCCCGACGGCGAGGCGGAGGCACCGCTGACGCGGCCGACGAACCGCGACCCGAACAACGAGAATATCATCGTCACGGGGCCCTTTTATCGGGTGATGAAGAACATGGACCGCGTGCCGCTCCGTGACTACATGGACCACGGCTACGAGACCCGACAGGAGTTCTGCGACGCCGTGCGCGAACTGATCAGCCGCTGGGGCGGGCGCGAGGCGGAGTGCTTCGAGGAACGCGCCTGGCACGGCAAGGAGGGCGAGGCGATAGACCAGCGCCACCGCGCCCTGCACCTGCGGTTCCACGACACGCCGGGCGGGCTGCCCGACGAGGCGTGGCTGCCGCTCTACCTGCTCGACAGTATCCCTACGCCCCCCGAGTTCATCCCCCACGACCACACGCCCGAGGAACTGGCCCAGAAGGAAATCGAAGAGGCGCTGGGGTTCGACTGAATTAAGAGTTAAGAATTAAGAGTTAAAAGTTATGGAGAAGATTGTAATGAATACGGCCAAGACCGACACCGGCTACTGTTGCTCGTGCGACCTGCTGCCCGGATGGATCGTGACCGGCCCGAAGGATTTTGAACAGTTCAAGAAAGAGGTGCAGGACAGCATCGCCTTCTACGTCGATTGCGCCAGGAAGGACGGCGACGCATACCCGCCCGTGCTCGATGCCAACTACGAGATTGTCTATAAGTTTGTGAACTGAGGTTCATGGCCAAGACCACCACAACCACGCTCCACCGCTGCGGCGACTGCGCACACTGCACACCCGTGACCGACGTACACCGCCTGCTGAGCATCCGTGGCGAGCCGACGATGGGCACCTGTCCGTACTGGACGCTGAGCCGCTGCACGCTGCTGAGCTGGCAGAGCGACTGTCCGCACTTCAAGCAGAGGCACACATAAAAGAAGACCGCTATCCGTTATGGGTGGTGGTCTTTTTATGTGGTCGTCTGCCCTTGATTCCCACACCGCCGCTCCGTATATTGCAAACAGACGCCGGGAATCGGTTCCCGAACCGACCGGCAATCGCTTGGGCAACCGATCGTCAATCGCTTGGGCAACCGATCGTCAATCGCTTCGGGAACCGACCGGCAACCGCTTGGGCAACCGACCGCATGACGGGCCCGGCGCGAAGGCGAAGAAAGTATTAACCAGAACCTCACGATGCTTCAGGTCAATCGTCAGTCATATTATGGTCGAGTACGACGTACATGTGAACAACGGTGTCGAGGCATTCGGCACCTCGGGCAAGACCCTCTCGGCAGAGGAGAAGCCCCGCACCATCTCCATCGACTTCCTGGCCGAGGAGCTTCACCACGCCAACGAGCTCATACCCCAGCGCACCATCCGCGAGGTGCTGAGCATCTTCGGCACCACGGCCAGCCGACTCATGGCCGAGGGCTTTGCCATCCAGTTCCAGAACGACGGCGACGTGCTGCTGCGCCTCTATACCGACGTGAAGATAAAGGACGGCAACATCAACCTGGCCCGTGCCCGCGAGCTGACCGAAAACCCGGCGCTGACCGAGCAGGAGATGGTGGCCCATGCCGGCGAGATAGTGCAGAAGGCTGGCGTGCAGATGCGTGCCTACGCCGAGGTGCAGAACAAGTTCAACGAACTGCTGCAGACCTTCAAGCCCCAGCTGCTGATGAGGAACATCGTCGAGAAGCCCTACGTGCAGCGCAAGGCCTCCGACGGCTCCGACGACAACCAGGGCGGCTCGGGCGACGAGACACCGCAGGGTGGCGGCGGCGACAACGGGGATAACGAGTAAACGCATCGGTTCTTTGCAGAGCAAAGCGGCAAAGCCGAGCGCATGGTTAAGGGTTAAGGGTTAGATACCCTTTTCGCGCTCGGCAATGCTCAAGCGAGCTTGGCACTGCTCTCACTTACTCAAAGGGTTCATGGTTCGCAAGAACTGTGGACCCTTTTCGTATTCCGTGCGCCAGCCCAACCATGCACCATGCACCGTGCACCGTGAACCATACGCACTGCCCTTGCTTTTTGAAGAGCGGCGACGTATCTTGCACCTAAAAAACTAAGGAGACGAGACGATATGGCAGACGGTAGACCATTGGCACTGCAGCGCGACGCTTACGGCGAGATGATAGAGGCCGTGAAGTTCGACTGGCGCGACGCCCGCGTGCTGCAGTGGATTGACAAGTTCGTGGAGTTCGGACAGATGGACTCCGAGGGCAACATCAAGCGACAGAAGGCTAAGCAGACGGGCGCCCTGCTCCGAAGCATCAAGTGGCGCACATGGAACGACTCAGGCGGCGACCGCCAGGTGTTCGAGGCGCGGTATAACTACTACGCCAAGTTCGTGGAGCTGGCTCTGGGCCGCAAGATGCCGTTCGTCGCCCTGCCGCCCGCCATCCCGCAGCGCAAGTGGCAGCCCATCGAGATGCCCGACCGCCCCCGAAAGGCGAAGCCCTCCATCCCCACCGAGATGCGCAAGCAGGCCCGCAAGTTCACCACCATGCTCGAAGACCGCTTCTCCTACCACGGCATGGCCATCCTCGTCTACGCCCTCGGCCCCAGCGTCAAGAACAAGCGGCTCATCGAGCAGTTGCTGAACCAGGGACGCTTCAGCCAGAGCGTGCGCCGCGCTTAACCCCAACACAGACATTAACACAGACACGATACCACCATGAGCAGAGTGATACAAAACGTAGCATCGGTACGCTACGAGATTAACGCCCGACCAGCCAGCGCCTCGATGCGAGCACTGGAGGAGGAAGCCAAGACGTTGAAAGACGCCATGGCAGGTGTGGACAAGAAAATCGCCGAACTCGGCAATGTGGCTCCTGACGACAAGCGGCTCATCGACTTCCGCCAGCAGCTGAAAGGACTGAAGAGCGACCTCGACGACGTGAACCGCACGATGAAGGACTACACCCGTGGCGTGAAGGCTGCCGACGAACTGCTGAAAGCCGCCGAGACGGGCACCATCGAGAGCCTGAGCATGAAGGCCATCAAGGCGGGCGCCAACGGACTACGCAAGCGCATCGAGAATATCAAGCCCAATACGCTCAGCCCCGAAGACCAGCAGTCGTACCGCATCATCGAGCAGGTCATCGACGAAGCCGACAACGTGGTCAACAAGTTCAAGACCGACGCTGCCGAGACCATACAGATACTTCGCGACGGCGGCACCGTCAGCGAGAAGGCCATGCGCCAGGCCCGCGACGGCGTGAAGTCGCTCATGGAGAGCTACGAGGAGGGCTCGAAGGAGAACCGCGAGTTCGCCCAGCAGTACGAGTACCTGGCAGCCAAGGTCAGCGAGTATGCCGACAACATGCGCCGCGCCAAGGGCGACATCGTGGACCATAACGACGCCCGCCGCGCCGCTGTCCGACTGACCAAGGAGGGAGCCGAGGCCGCCGCCAAAGAGCGCGAAATGCAGGACGCTGTCATCGCCGGCATGAAGCAGGAGATACAGGACACGCAGTATCTGCGCCAGCTGAAGGAGAAGGAGATAGATCAGACCTACACGCAGATGGCCACCAACATGCGACTGGCCGATGCCGCCATGGCCGAGCGCCGTCAGATGGAGGACGACTACCAAGCCAGCCTCGGAGCCATCGCCGCCGAGAAGCGCCAGCAGGCACAGCAGCAGGCACAGGCCGCCCACGACGAAGCCGACCAGATGCGGGCCAACGCACAGATAGCACAGCAGACCGCCCAACAGAAGCGCCAAGCCTATGAGCAGGAGACCCAGACCGTCACCCAACTCGACGGCGAGGTGAAGAAGCTCACCGAGGATATAAAGGCGATGAGCGCCGAGCCCGTGAAGCCGAAGGTGGACACGAGCGAGATAGAGAAACTTAATGCAGAACTGAAAGAGGCACAGCGAGTATTAGGCAATGCCTCGGCTTTTGAGAAACTGGCACAAGCCAAACTCGAAGGTATGCGCTCTGCCCATGCTACACAAGAAGCAGGTTTCAGAAGTAAAGAGGCTGAACTGAGAAAGTTCACTGACGCCACCTACGAACTGCAAGAAAGAAGAAATGAACTCGATTGGGCGATAGAACCTTTTTCAAGAAAAGGACGCAACAGAGGTCAGTATCATTTCGACATTCACGACATAGAGCAACAGCGTGTGGCTGTCGAGAAGCTGGATGAAGCATTCAGACGTCTGCACGACGACGAATACTTCAAGAACGCCCCTTTGTCAAGACAGTACGAATTGCTTGGAACGTCCGCTTTCGGTTATTCAGATGCTGAGCAACAGTTCGGCAGTTACGAGCGTGCCATCCGTTCTTTGGGCGTCGCCCTTGAAGAGACTGGTGCTAAGGCACGACTGGTATTTCAAGGTGCTGGTGTTGACAAGTCTTTCCAGGGCGTTGAGTTCATGGAAGGCTATGTCACCCGCCGCAAAGAAATCGCACAGCTCAATTCTGAAATCAAGAAGGCTCTGGGCGATACCGACATTGACGCACTGGCAAGAGAGGTAGAAACCGAGAGAAGAATTTTCAACGAGGGTACAGAGGCACTTCAAGAACAGGAAAGGGAGGTTGAACGCTGGGGAAAGTTAAAGCAGGAATATGCCGACAAAGCCGCCGAAGCAGAACGCAAGTACAGTGAAGCCCAGCAGCAAGCCCAGCAGCAATCCGCCACAACCTCCGACGAGTTGCAGCGCAAGCAGGCCGAGCTGGCCGCAAAGACCGACGAACTGGCTCAGGCCAAGCAGCGGCAGGCCAAGGCCCAGGGCGAGATGAACACCGCCGAGCAGCAAGCCGCCAAGGCACAGGACGACGCCAACCAGAAACAGGTGGAAGCCATACAGCTGGGCGAGAAGGCCGCACAGGCCAACGACGAAGCCGCCAAAGCCGAGGAGAGCCACAACGCCGTGCTGCAGCGCCAGGACGAGAAGATAGCCAAGCTGCAGAACGACTACGACGCGCTCGACGACACTCTCCGCAAGCAGGAGGGCGAACTGGCCGCCTACGACGAGAAGGTGGCACAGAGCGAACAGACCATTGCCGAAGCAGAACGCAAGAAGGCACAGGCCCGCGAACTCTCAGCCAAGGACATGCGCGACGCCATCGCCGCACTCCGCGAACGCAACGACGCCATCGGCGAGGCCAACCCCGAATGGGAGAAGAACGAACGGCTCATCGCCCAGTACAACCAGCGTCTGGAAGAGATGAAGCAGCGCTCGGCAGAACTGCGCGGCGAGGTGATGTCGCTCAGCGACGCACTCGGCATGGCAGGCACCATCGACGGCGGGGGCGCATCGGTGGAGAAGATGGAGCAGGCCATCAAGACGCTGACCGAGGCCAAGCGCAAGGCCACCGACCAGAAGGACTTCGACGAGTACGGCGCCGCCATCGACAAGATCAGCCAGAAACTGAAGGAGGCCACCAGCGAGTGGATGTCGCTCTCGCGGGCCGAGGAGATAGCCCGGCAGGCGGGCGAGAACTACTACCTCGACAACAGCAAGAAAGGCTTCTATGCCTCGCCCGAGGAGATACAGAAAGCCACGGCTGCACTCAACCGCCAGCGCGAGACGCTCATAAAGACCATTCAGGCCAAGAAAGCCAATAAGGAGGCTACCGATGCCGAAGAAAAAGAGCTCGCCGACCTGACGAAGAAACTGCGCGACCTGAAGTTCGAGCAGGACAACGTGAACATGAGCCAGGAGAAGATGCGGATGCTGATGAAGCAGCCCGCACAGGCCGTGAGCCTCGATGAACTGCGGGCGGCCATCAAGCGGGCTGACGGCGAGCTGCGCCGCATGGAGGGCTCGCTGGGCAAGAACTCGAAGGAATACAAGGCGTTCGCCGAGCAGGTGAAGGCGGCAAAGAACACGCTGAAGGACATGGAGGGCGCCGCCAAGGCCAGCGCCTCGGCATGGGAGAAAGCCGTGTCGCGACTGAAGACCTACGTCGGCCTGTATATGGGATTCAACATCTTCTGGCAGAAAGTGACGGGCACCGCCGGCGACCTGCTCACGCTGTCGGACAAGATGGGTGAGGTGCGCAAGACGACGCAGATGACCGCCGACCAGGTGGGCCGACTGTCGGACGCACTGACGAAACTTGATACGCGCACCAGCCTGACAGGTCTGATGGAATTCAGTTCGCTGGCCGGTAGTATCGGTCTGAAGACGCAGGAGGACGTGCAGGGCTTCACCGAGGCTGCTAACATGCTGTCGGTGTCGCTGCCCGAACTGGGTAGCGAGGCGAGCCGCACGCTGATGAAGATAGCCGACGCGACGGGCGACCTGGAGAAGAACGGCAATAACGTCCGCGAGACGCTGGAGCGCGTGGGCTCGACGGTCATCGCCCTGCGTGCCAACTCGGCAGCCGCCGCCGGACCCATCACCGACTTCGTGAGCCGTGTGGGTGCCGTGGGAGCGCAGGCGGGTATCTCGATAGACCAGATAGCCGCGCTGGGTGCCACGGTGGACGCCCTGGGCGGTCGCGTGGAGATGTCGGCAACGGCGCTGTCAAGAATGATTCCGGCCATCAGGAACAACACGTTCGAGGTTGCGCAGGCCATCGGCATGACCGAGAAGCAGTTGAAGAGCATGTCGGGCATCGACCAGATGGTGGCCGTGTTCAAGGCGCTGCGCGACTCGGTGAAGAACTTCGACATGACGACGGAGGAGGGCATGAACGCCGCCGCCGACGCCGTGGAGGGCATGCTGGGCCGCTCGGTGTCGATGCAGGACGTGATGAAGCAACTAAACCAGCAGGGCGCCCGTGCCGGCATCGTGTTCGGCTTGCTCTCGCAGAACGTTGACACGCTGGAGAAGCAACTGAAGACGGCAGGCGAGGCATACAAAGACAACACCGCCCTGATGGAAGAGTATAACAAGATGAACGACACCGCAGCGGCAAAGTGGGAGAGGCTGAAGAATACCATCGAGGAGTGGTTTGTTTCAGACAAGATGCAGCGCATACTGGGCGACCTGATAGACATCGTTCGTAAGTTCGCCGACTGGTTCGCCGCTGACGGCCCGCTGGCCACAGGCTTTAAGATGATGATAGCCTACGCCATGGCTATGAAGGTAGAGTTCGGTGCGGCGTTCATGGGTATCGGTGGCGGACTGAAAGCCATAGGTACGGCCTTCGGTTCGTTTGTCAATGTGCTGGCTACGGGGGCTACGGCTGCCGTGGGTAATCTGGCAGGCATGACGAAGGGGCTGCGCGGCCTGCGCATGGCCACCATCGGGGCACGGCGCGAGTGGCTGAAGATGGATGCTGCGATGAAGGCCAACGTCATCGGAGCCGTCATCACCGCCATAGGACTGCTGGTGTACAAACTCTACGACATGCACCGTGCCAGCAAGGAGGCAGCCGCCGAGGTGGGCCGCTTCAACCAGAAGATAGCAGACGAGCGGAAGGCACTCAACAGTCTGTTCGAGCCGCTGAACAAGTCGAACACGGCACAAGACCAGCGGCTGAAACTGATTAACGAGATTAACTCGAAGTACGGCAAGTATCTGGGCTACATGCTCAGTGAGACTTCTTCGGCCATTGCACTGGCCGACGCCCACGCCCTTATTGCTAAGAGAATCAGGGAGGAAGCGTATGAGAAGCGGCTGCTGGAACAGGAGAATAAAATCAAGGGTGAGCACGAAGAGGATATGTCTTCACGCTACGGATGGATAGTTGAGCAGGCTCGCGAGGGAGCAAGAGGCAATGCAGACGCAACAGCCATAGCCGATGCCATCAAGAGTTACATTGACAAGAACCTTGGGAATGTTGAAAACGACTTCTACTTTGGCAGTCTCAGACGTTCAAACGAGAGCGTCAAGAAACTGGAGAATGGACTGAACAACGTATTGGAGCGTATGGTGGTTGACGGCAAACTCACTCGTGACGGTGCCGAGAACCTCCAGAAAGTTGCCATGCAATATCTCGACGTGGCAAAGGCTACAGAGGTTGACATTGAAAAGCATACAAGCAACTTGCGCTCTGACCTGCGCGGCATACAGGGAGCCATACAGACAGACCTTGCCAACAACCTGAACAACCTTGTCAACAACGTCATCAATTCGGCCAACAATATCGTCCGTCAGATGCCTGGGCCTGTATCACAATATCTGGGACGTCCGGAAGAACAGAAAGGCGGACTGCCAAGCCTATTCGGTGGAAGTCAGCAGGGAGGCACCTCGTGGAAGGCACCGTGGCAGCAGCAACAGCAGACAACTCCAAAGGTACAGAAGGCACCCGAAGGATGGAAACCTAATATAAATAAAAAGGATCCGGCGGCAGTCCGTCAACTTGTGCAAGACCAAGACGCCTTGCGTAGTGGACTGCAGGGCTACACAGGCCCAAACCGTGAAGCCTACGAGTCGTGGCTGATACCAGACAAGGACCTTGCGGAATACCGCAAGCTCATGCAGCAGCAGAGCAGAACCAACGGCGGTGGCGGCGGCGGTAATATCTACGGCGACTACAACAAGGTAACCTCGCCCTACAAGGAGTGGAACGGCAACGACCTGGTGGCCCGCCGCAAGGAGATGCTGGAGCGCGTGAAGGCACTGGCCAACGGTGCCAACGTGCAGGCCGTGCTCTCGGAGGATGCGAAGTTCATCAGCGACGCCGTGCGCAAGAACATCAAGACCACCGAGCAGGCCATAGAGTGGTACAACACGGAGCGCCTGAAGATTCAGGACGCGCTGCACGCCAAGCACCTGACGAACACCGGCGACTGGCTCGACCCGAAGAAGGGCGCCAAGCGGGCAAGCCGACTGGTGCAGGACGAGATGAAATACTATCTGGACGAACTCGACGCCTACTACACCGAGAGGAAGCAGAAGATAGAGGAAGCCCGCAGCAACGAGGAGATAACCGAGGGCGAGGCGTGGCGCCGTAACCTGAAGAACGAGAACGAGTGGTACCAGCGGCGGGCGGAACTGCTGAAACTGTATGCCAACAAGTCGTCAGAGGTGACCGAGAAGGAGCAGGACGCCATCTTCGACATCATATCGGAGCGCACGGGCGAGACCACCGCCTACATCAAGCAGGACATCGGACAGACCGTGAAGTTCATCAATGACGTAGGCACCAAGAGCAAGGCCGCCATGGACCGCATCTTGGGCGACATCGACCTGAAGACCGAGCAGGCTCGACTGAAGTCGCAGCAGGCCATCACGAAGCAGGTGAAGTTCATCGAGGAGACGCTGGCCAAGGAGCGCCCCTACGACGGCATCACAAAGAACCTGCAGGACAACCTCGACAAGATGGGCGTGCTGGCGGCCAGAATGCGCCGTGTGAACGACGAACTGACGGCGGAGGGCAAGGAGCCGAAGTTCAGCAACGCCGAGATTACGGCGCAGAGTTACAAGGAGATGGCCTTCTATCTGAAGCAGGCGGGCGAGGCTTACAGCATCGACGTGAACACGCTGCTGCGGCGCATGGCCGAGGAGGGCATGGCCGAGACGGCGAAGGAGATAGAGCAGAGCGACATGCTGAAGCAAGCCGTGATGGGGCAGTTGAGGAAGACCTACCAGGAGGTGCAGGACGCCATCAAGAAGGAGGCCTCGCAGATAAAGAAGGACGTGGAGATACTGTGGAACGACGAGACGCTGGGTCCCGACGGGCGCAGCATCAAGGCGACGTTCGACAAGGCCATCGCCCAACTGGGCATGCAGCAGGACAGCGTGTCGAGAGCCAACAGCCTGATAGGCGCTGGGACGGCCAGCGACAACGTGGCCACCCGACTGGCCATGAAGCAGATAGAGGTGCAGATGCGGATGCAGAAGGCACAGTTCGACATGTTCCGCAACCAGGCCAACCAGCGCATGGCGGCGCTGAAGGCGGAAGCAAAGGAGCATGAGCGTATAGCCGACCTGGCAAAGAAGGAGGGCGACTATGCGGAAGAGGCACGCGAGCGTACTAAGGCTACGAATGCACTGCGCGATGCTGAGAACGTGAAGCGCTCGCTGGGGCTGACGCTGGCCGAGGAGACGAAGAAGGAGGAGGAACAGAAGGCCGAACTGCTGAAACTGCAGGAGGAGAGTCAGAACCGCCTGTATCAGAGCCTGCGCGAGTGGGCCGACCTGCTGACAAGTTCCATCCAGGGCGTCTTCGAGGCCAGCCACGCCGGCGATGCGGAGTACTATAACGAACGGGCGAAACTCGACCTGACGGGCAAGGGCGGCCCCGGCGCAGGGACCTACGTGGTCATCGACGACGCCGGCACCAGCGACGCCACCGCACACTACGAGTACCTGGACGAGCGCCAGGCCTTGGAGCGCCAGCACGAGATAGAGCAGCAGAACGCCCAGGCCGAGGCGTGGAAAAAACTCTGGGACGACATCAACATGAAGATGACGGAGCAGATTACCGACTGGATCAATGCCGCCGCACAGAACGCCTCGGTAGATGCCAATACGGACGCCACGCTCGCCAACACCGAGGCCATCGTCGGGTTGACGGCGGCTATGGGCGGCAAGGTCGATACGTCGCTGGCAAGCGGACTTGGCTATGAGCCGAGTGGCAACGAGCCGAACCAGACCATCGAGCGCATCGGCTATGAGGCAGAGCAGCAGGTGGCACAGACCGAAACGACGGATAGTGCCCCGTCTGTATTCCTCGACCCAAACAACGTGGGGCTTATCTGGGAACAGCAGGCAGAGGCAGCCGAATTGTCGGCAGAGCGCCAGGTAGGTGCTATCGACAAGGTGAAGGTGGCTCTCGACGACCAGTTCCACAAGCAGACGCAGGGATCCAAGGAATCCAGTCAGAAGATGACCTCCAGCACGCAGTCGGCCTTTGCCAAGATGACCGCCGCCGCCAATCTCTACGGCATTGCCTACCAAGCCATGTCGAACGATAACCTGAGCGCTGCGCAGAAGTTCAGCATGATGGCTATCCAGGCTGCCGGACAGTCGGCCATCACCGCCCTGACCGTTGACTTCAGTAAGACCGCCGCCGACGCTACCATGAACTCGGCATCGGTGCTGGGCAAGCTGTGGAGTCAGTTAGGGTGGGGGGCTGTTCCCGTCTATGCCATCTTCACCGGACTGCTCGGCGGTTTGATGGGACTGGCCGCCAGCAAGGTTGCCAAGTCGAAGTCGGAAATCGCCCAGGCCACCGGTACCTCTGTCGGTGCCGGGCGGTTGGCTACGGGTATGCTGACGTATGCCGAGGGTAACGTGAACGAGTTTACCGACCCTGCATCGCTGACGCCGGGGCGACAGTACAACGTGGACGGTGCCGACGGCAAGACCTACCGCGCCCGCTACATGGGTAAGGACGCCAAGACGCACATCACTCACGGCCCCGAGTTCCACCTGGTGGGCGAGAAGGGCCGCGAGGCCATCATCGACGCCCACACCACCCGACTGATGCAGACGGACGACACCGGCATCTGGCAGGCCATCCAGACACTGTACAACGGCGGTCGCGTCAGCGGCTTCTCCACCCGCAGGGGTAGGGGAGTGCGTGCCTTCGCCGAGGGCAACATCGGGGACTTCGAGGAGATGACGGATGGTGGCTATGACATAGCCACAGACTCTGGCGGCGGCGGACTGGGCTTCGACCCTGCGGCCCTGCAGGCATCGCTCGACCGCAACAGCGACGTGCAGGAGGCTCTGCTGGAGCGATTGCAACACCCGCTGACCGTGGCCGGCACAGGGTCGAACGGCGTGGTGGCCATGTACGACAAGCTGAAGAAGGAGGCGCAGCGGCAGGGAGTGAAGTACATTTGAAGATTGAAGATTGAAAATTGAAGATTGAGATATGGAGCATTTAGCATTAGAGATTTTTGACTTGGAGGGCAGCGGCTCGCAGTTCGCCACGCTGCCCAAGAACACCACCATCCACATTCGCCGCACGTCGCAGATATTCGGCAGCGGCGCAGTGTTCACCCAGGAGTTCACGCTGAACATCCCGGCCAACGCCCACCTGTTCGGCTCGGCGGGCGACATACACGGCAGCCGGCTGCACGAGCAGATAAACAAGCGCAAGGCCCGCATCTGGGCCGAGGGCGCACCGCTCTACCTGGGCTACCTGCGCCTGGCCGACGAGGTGGACGTGGACGAGGACGGCAACGTGGACGTGACCTTCGAGAGCGGTCAGAAAACGTTCGAGGAGAAGATTGACGGCGCCAAGGCCAACCAGGTGCCGATGATGGGGGACGTCAGGTTTGGCGTGGCGCTATGGAGAAAGAGAAAGGTTACGATAGAGGCCACGCTTAGACTTTCTGCAAAGGTTACAGGGCAATGGAATGGAGACGAAACGCAGGTTTACAATAGTCATCTTATAGATAACGCGGAAACGGACACAACAATGACATACACCGTTGATGGCGAGAACGACAACGAGTCGGTACAGCAATACCCGCGCATGGTATTTCCAAAAGGTAGTTTCAAGAATCTCTCCACAAATACCACCGACACTATTGACTGTCTGAATACCGATACGCCCTACGACGATTCGCACCCTTACTGCAACACGGCTCTCTGTTATCAGAAATACGGATATACGAGAACGTATGTAAACAACGGAACCACGACAACCCGCGAAGACTACAGCAGCGACCCGGAGGCGCAGCGCGGCTACGAGACGATGCCTGCAAACCGTGTGAACTCAGCGCCAAACTTCTTTGTCATATATTGGATACGGGCGCTGATGAAGCACCTCGGCATTTACGTGGAGGAGAATCAGATGATGGACGTAGAGGACTTGCGACGACTGTTCTTCGTGAACACCAACTGTGCCTATAGAGAGCCGAAAGTCATACGCGGAAGCAACCCCGACAGCGGCTATACAAGATACAAGTTCAGCGATGCCGGAAGACTGATTGCCGAGCGCCAGATTGACAACATCAAGGATGACAATCTTTATGGTATTACTTCAAAGAATATCCAGATGGGAACGCCGACAAAAGAGGGATCATGGGGTAGTATCCACGACATTGAAGTATCCGACCCGTCTATCAGCGTGGTTTCAGCCAAGCGCGTAGACAGCGACATCGACTATAAAAACAACAACAGTTATCTCCACGATGCTTTCGCCACACCAGAGTGCTTTCCCAACGTAGACATCAGCGAGGTGGTCAGCGCACTGGAGAGTGGCTTCGGCGTGCGCCTGCTGTTCAGCGAAGACTACAAGCGGGTGCGCATCGTACTGCTGAGGAACATCTTCCGTAGTACAGAGGTGCAGACCATCAAGTGCGACATCGTGGGAGAGCCGACTAAGACCGAGAACTCGATACGCGGCTTCCGCATGACCTATGGCGACAGCGAGGACACGCATTTCTACTACAAGGGCTTTGCCGACAAATTGCCGCACAAGAAGCCGCACTTCGTGGACGACAGCGACAAACACGACTACTCAAAGTGGAACCTGAATGCAGACTATGCCTCGCTGATAAACAAGGTCTCGGCTTTTGACAAGACCTGCTATGTGGATCCTGCGACAGGTGACGCATACGTTATCAAGGTGGACAAGGATGCCAAACGATACGACGACCTTCGTCCGTCGCTATTCGGATGTGCCGACTTTATGGATGCGGAGGATGGCGACTGCACTGGCGATGACGAGACCATCGAGACCATCAACGTGGGATTCAAGCCGGCCATCATGAACGACGTGAACTTTGAGCAGGAACGAACAACGGGAGAGGCCAGTCAGCAGTTTGCCCTGTTTGTGGACACCACCATGCGGGCGCGTCGTCCCGACTTGAATGATTTGGAGGCCCCGGCTTCATACAACGACCCTGATGCCGTTTACGACGCAGACAAGTTATATGCAAAAAAGAAAGACGAAGACGGCAAGGAAACAACAGAATACGCCTATGGTAATATGATGCTTGACGGCGTTGTAAAACCAGGTGAGTTCGCCATAACGTCAGACACCTCTTTCACTGCAAGCGGTAAGGCATTGGAACTTGAAGCCAATCTTTCCGTTGCCTATTATATTGACCACGGCGAGAGCTATAGCACGGGGCAAGACTGGATAAAACTACGTTATCCTGCCACCTGCGATTTCGGAGGCTTTGCATTGGAGGGCTACCGCCTGTATCTGCAGGACAACTTTGAGCCGAACGACGACGGTATATCTCCTATTGAAACGAAGGACTGGGGCCTGACGCTGGGCATTATGCGCGGCAGCGGCAGCGACGCATATGTGGACTACAAGTATGACCCCGACGACGGAGAGGAGAATGACACATGGGACATCGTGGCTGGCAGCAGCGTGACATCGCACCCCGACACCTGCGACAACTACGGGAACCTGTGGGATTATAATTTGCAGACAGTAGTAGACAGCCCGGCAAAGGCTATTGAGTACCTGCAGACGCTTTGGCCCGACAGCAATCTTGACTTGGTACACAGCAGCGGTTCGGTGATGCGCGACGAGTCGAACTGCATCTATATCGCCAATATACAGACGGTAAACGACGACAACGGAAACCCTGTCAATATATTGCTGGCATCTGACGTATATGTGCCAAAGGCGACATTCGCAAAGCAGGCAGAAGCCTACGCTAAAGGCTTTAACGGTATGAATGCGCAGCAGATGCGCGGCTACGACATGAGCCGAAACCGCTGGCTGATAGAGGTGGGCAGCTCTGAGGAGCGTATGCAGACACTGCTTGTTTTGGAGTGGAACGCTTTCGTTTATTATAATTCAGATAGGCCTATCTACCTCGACAACGGCGTGGGCTCGCGCTACGGACGCTTTTCGCTGAAGCTCCGGGCGGAGAAGCTGAACCCCTACTTCGACCCGAAGCAGGCGGAGGGTGAGAACAACCGCCGCTACCTGGAGATTACCAACAAGAACCTCCAAGGGCGCGGCCTGTGCGACCAGTTCTACAAGGAGTACTCCTACTGGGTGCGCAATGCTCGTATCGTTAACCTGCCCGTGAGGATGGAACTGGCGCAGTTGCTCACCATCGACGACACGGTGAGGGCGACGGTTGGCGACGTGACGGGCTTTATCAACGAGATGGAGTACGACATCAGCAACGAGACGGGTCTGGGCAACGTGACGATGCAGATGATGTACATCTGACATTGAACATTGAAGATTGAACATTGAACATTGAAAACAGAACAGATATGGCAGTAACAGTTTCAGGAATGTTCGGTAGCGGACATACGTACTTTGCCGGTTCGCCGGTGGTGATTACTATCAGCGGACTGGAGTGGGGCGAGACAGTCACCAGCCCTTTTACCATCGTCCGCGTGTATGTGTATTACAACGGCAGGAAGGTGGGCGAGTTCCATGAGGACACGGGCGGACAGACCACGGCCACGTTTGATATCAAGTCGGCGCTCATGGCGATATGGGCCGACTATGACTTCTCGGCAGAGGTGACAGCGGCCAACGGCACGACATCAGTCAGCCGCAGTTACCGATCGTACTCGATAGAGGTATTCACGGAGTATCTCGACAGCACCGACGGTGAGTTCACACAATCACCAGGAGTCACCTTTGACGGCGGGCAGTGCGCCATCGGCAGCTTCACGGAGTGGGAGCGGAGCATCATACCGACCAATGCCGATGCCGACGTGTCGTACCGCGAGCATGAGAACCTGCGTTACGGCGACGCCTCGACCAAGCCTTTCCCGACTACAGAGAATCCGAACGTCGCGCCGGAGAGGGTAGGGCGGAGCAGTATCACGTCGTGGGTGGACGTCAGCAACAGCGGCACACAGAGCGTGTTCTATCCTGCGACGGCGACGGCGGGTGAGGACAGTCAGTCGGCACATGCGCCGCTGGTATTGCGCGACAGTCAGGAGTACGTTGACTTCCTGTTCCTGAACCGACGTGGAGCCATCGAGACGTGCAGCGGACTGACGAAGGAGGCGATGCAAATAGACGTCGACATGAAGCAGTACAGCCGCGTGGAGACTCCGACGTTCCGTCCGTCGCGCTCACTGATGGCCATCGGCAGCGACGGGCGCCGCTCGTGGCAGATGTCCAGCGGGTATGTTACTCGCGAATGGGCAGAGTGGTGGGCGATGGAGTTCCTGGGCGGCAAGCGCAAGCGGTGGTGGATGAAGTACAAGGGTCCCGGCATGACAGTAGCCGCCTACGTGTCCGTCATCGTGGAGCCGGCGAAGAAGAGCATCAGCATCTACGACAAGACAAAGCAGCAGATGCCGCACGTGGACTTTACCGTGACATTGGCGCTGGAGGGATAGTGCTTCGCAAGTGAATAGTGAATAGTGAAGAGTTGACACTGCCCTTGATTCCGCGAAAGCGGAAATGTAAATTGCAGACAAGAAACAAAGACGAATATGTTTATCAGGACTGAAAACGAAATCAACAGCGTGATGCCGACCTCGCGGTGGAGCAAGCCGACGGAACTGCTGCCCTACCTGGAGGAGGAGGAGCGGGGGGCGCTGGAGCCGCTATTAGGCACGACGCTGTACGAGCACCTCTGCACGGAGTACGAGCGGCTGAGGGAGACCTACGTAGACATCACTGCTACGACCATCAAGCCGACGGGCAAGGCGAAGGAGGACCCGGGACTGCCCTACGCCGACGTGACCGAAAGGATGGATGCCATTCAGCAGGGCGTGCTGCCGGCGTCGTGCGGCTGTGTACCGATGCCTATAGAGGAAGTGGACGTGCCGAAGGAGGGCCTGAAGACGATACGGCTGCTGCGCATCTGCCAGAGGATAGAGTTTTATAAGATGCTCTCGCACAAGGCGGGGCTGCTGACGGTATCGTTCAACGAGGGCGGCGGCATGAACAAGGTATCTGCCGACGGCTACGAGCCTGCCGACGAAAAAGACAAGGAGCGGGCGACGAAGGATGCCTACATGAGTGCAGGCCGCGCCATCGACGACCTGCTGCTGTTCCTGGAGGCGGACGCAAAGGGCGACAGGCTGTTCACGGAGAAGTGGCAGGAGGCGGACGCCTTCTACCTGCACAAGGATCTGCTCTTCCAGACGGCGAGGGTGCTGAAGGAATTTCTCGGGACCAAGATTGACCGGATGACCTACATTGACCTGGTTCACGACATACGCTATTGCCAGAATACGTATCTGAAGCCGAGGGTAGGGGCGAAACTGCTGAAGGCGGTGATCGACTACGCCAACGAGGGGGAGGCTGCTGTGGCACAGCAGCACACTGAACAGGAGGGCGAGGGAAGCGCGACCGCCGGTTTTGCCGACGGCTCGGGCGACGAACTGCTCTCGATGCTCCGGACGGCGCTGGCCTTCTACGTGGAGAGCCGGCGGACGACCATCACGCACACGACGTCGCTGGCGAGCAGCAGTTCGCGCAGTTCGTCCGCCATCTTCCAGAAGGAGGAGAAACTGGCAAGGCGCGACTCGATGACCGACGCACAGCAGGCGATGGCGATGGCGTGCGAGTATATCGAGGAGAACCTGGAGGCGCTGGGCGACGCAGCCGTGGACAGCCCCATATATAAAAAGGTAAAGGCCGCCGAGCAGCAGGCCGCGACAGACGCGCAGAACGCCGAGGCGGCACAGCGCCGCCGCTGCCGACAGCAGTGCGAGCAGAACAGCCGCAAGCTGTTTACCGGATTCCCAGCCACGCACAGGACGCCGGAGAGGAAATAGTTGCCCCTGGCTTCGCCGAGCGCAACCATCACCTCGGCATAACCAACGGGCAGCCCTGACGGGCAGGCAGACTGACCAAAAGTCTATATCGAAGCGAGCTTCATATATCCTCCCGTTCAGACTGCATCTCACAAGAGATTAACCCGTTGCTTCTGCACTCGGTTCAGGTTGCCCTTGATTTCCAAAACAGCACTACGTATATTGCGGACAGACACGACACAAAAACGAAGAGATATGAATATCGGACTATTAAACATCATGCACAATAAGGTGTGGGACTTCCGCCCAGACCTGGCACAGACGTATGCCGACGCGCTGAAGAACGCCATCGAACTGCATCTGCCCAACGACATCGAGAAGCAGCACGGCTACTTCCTGTCGAAGAAGGGCTACCAGAAGGACGGCAAGACCGTGGGCGCCAACTTCGAGGACAAGCTGTACGTAGGCGACATCCACCGCATTGAGCGCCACCTGTACTGGAACGACGAGGAACTGCAGGAAGATGACGAGATCATCAACGTGGTCGTGGTTGACGGCCCTGTGACCCGCGACGGCGACGGCTGCTCGTATGGCACCAAGGACTTCCGCGATCAGGTGATGTATGCCAATACCATTCCGCAGGTGGTGGGACACCTGTTCCTTATCAACACCCCTGGCGGTCAGGCTTCCTGTCGTAACGACTACGAGATGATGATTGCCGACTGCCGCGAGCACGGCAAGCCTACCGTGGCCTTCGTCGACGGCATGTGTTGCTCCAGCGGCGTGAACCTTGCCTGCCGTTGCGACCGTGTAATCGTAATGAACGCCAAGGACGAGTTCGGCTGCATCGGAACGATGGCTGCTTTCTGGGCTGTCGCTCACGACACAGTAGATCAGGACGGCTACCGCTATGTGGAACTTGTCGGCAAGGAATGCCCCGAGAAGAACGACTGGTACCGTGAGGCCGCCGCAGGAGAATACGAGAAGTTGCAGGCTGAACTCGACAAGGACACCGAGGAGTTCCATAATGAGGTGCGCCAGGGTCGTCCGCTCGTAACCGACGACATGCTGACGGGTAAGGTGTTCGAGGCGCAGGAGGTTATCCCTGCTCTGGTGGACGAGATAGGCGACATGAACCGCGCCATCGAGTGCGTGTTTGAACTCGCCAACGAGACGCTGACCGCCGCACGACTGGTGACCGCTGAGCCGAAGAACGAACCGGAAGAGAAGCCAGAGGGCGAGGAGCCCGAGGAGATGGCCAAGCTGACTGATCAGCAGAAGGCTGCCATCGCCACAAGCCGTGGCGACCTGAGAATGGTCGATGACGGACATGTTACCAAGGAGGTGCCGGGATTCTTCGGCCCTGAAACAGTAGAAGTAGCAAACCCCCAAAATAAGGAAAATATGACAGAAGAAGAGAAGAAGGCCGCTGAAGCTGCCGAGGAGCAGCAAGCCGCCGAGCAGGTAGAACAGCCTGCCGCAGAAGCAGCCGCCGAGGAAGCACCAGCAACCGAAGCTCCAGCTGCCAGTGAAGAAGCCCCTGCACAGGAGGGCACCGAGGCTCCCGCCGAGGAAGCGCCTGCACAGGAGGAAGAGAAACCCGCCGAAGAGGAAGAGAAGCCTGCCGAGGAAGCACCCGCTAACGAGGAAGAGCAGCCTGCCTCTCAGGAGACCATCGAGAACGCCGAAGCCAAACTCGACAAGATTCAGGAGACGCTGCATAACGCCGAGCAGATGATTGCCGACAAGGACAAGGAGATTGCCGAACTGAAGGAGTCTCTGGATGGTCAGAAGAATACTGCCGAGCAACTGCAGGCCGACATCGACCAGGCACGTAAGGACGTCGAGACCGCCAACGGCACGATTGCCGAGCGCGACGCCACCATCGCTGCCCGCGACAAGAGCATCGAGGAAAAAGACGCACTCATCGACCAGCTGAAGAAGCAGGTGAGCGACCTGAAGACCGAGGTGAAGGAACTCGCCGGCAAACCAGCCCCGATGACAGACGCCGCCGCCGGCATCCCCCAGGACAACGGCACGGGCGAGGCGCCGAAGCAGACGGGTAGTGGTATCACCAGCGAAATGAGTTACGAGGAAGTTCGTGCTCAGGTGAAGAAGGCCGCTGCCGAAAAGGCTGCCAAGAAGAAGGGTGAGTAACACTGCCCTTGCATTCGGCGTCGAAACTCTGTAAATTGCAGACAACAACACAAACACAAACATTATTCACCAACACAAACAACAAAAAGATTATGGCTTACGCATTATCAGTAGCACAGATCGAGACCGTCAAGCAGACGATCCATCCCGAGTTGATAGCTCACGCCTATCTGCTCACCGACAGTATGTTTGAGGACCTTGGTGTGAAGGTAACGACCGACGTTGAGAACATCGACGTCTGCTACCTGTTCCACCGCAAGGGCCTGCAGGCACGTCCCTATGTAGTTGGCAAGGTAGAGGACAGCGAACTGGGCAAGTTCGTGGACAACCCTGCCAAGGTTGAGAAAATCTATCTCCACACCAGCGACTCAATTGAGCGCTACACGGAGAAGGGCCCCTTCGAGGTGACCAACGTCGCCGAGAGCGCAGAACACACCACGTTCCTGCTGAACGAGCTGGCTGGCCGTTTCTCTGAGGACGTCCGCGCCAACTTCTTCTTCGGCAACATGGCCAACCGTGTGCTGCCCGAGGACACCGAGGAGAACAAGATCAAGAGGGGTCTCTCGCTCTTTAACGGTGTTTACACCATCATCGCCCAGCGCCGCACCGACGGTACTATCTCGGTGAAGAACCGCAACCTCATCGAGACCGGCGACATCACTGGTCTGGAGGCCGACCAGGTTTACGACCTGCTCGTGAACTTCTACGGCGGTCTTTCTTCAGCCATGAAGAAGCCTGAGCAGACGGTGTACATCTACGCCAGCGACGAGTTCTGCCGCAAGGCCGTGAAGGGTTACATGCTGACCTATCCTCAGATTGCTCCTACCGTGCTCAACGCCGGCTGGAAATTTGCCGAAATGCCTAACATCGTGCTGAAGACCAGCAGCGCAATGGGTGTAGGCGGTCAGCTTATCGCAACTCTGGAAAACAACATCGAGTTCCTGTGCGACAAGCGCGAGAACAACGCTCTCATCTCTATCGGCCAGGTGAACAAGGACCTGCGCGTGTTCGACTTCCAGGCCAACGGCCGTGCCACTGTCCGTATCCGCGACTTCTCGCCCGAGGTGTTCGCAACCAACGACGCAGTGAACCACTACGTTGAGCTGCCCGGCGACTACATCGCCGAGATCTTCACCGCCGTTGCCGAGCGCGACAAGGTTTACGGCAAGGAGATGGGTACCGTACAGATCCTCACCCAGAAGGATGTCTTCGCCGCTGGCGACGTCATCCAGGTAAAGGCCACCCCGAACGACGGCTACGTCTTCATCGGCTGGAGCGACGGCGGCAAGGACGCTACGTACAACCACACCTTCATCGGTGGCGTGTACGAGCTGAAGGCCCGCTTCATGCCTGCCACCGAGGCTGCTGCTGCATCAAGCGGTTCAGGCTCAGGTAGTGGTTCTGGTTCCGGTTCCGGTTCCGGCTCCGAGACTCCTACATACACAGCCGTAGCCAACCCAACGGGCAACCCCGCTCAGCAGGGCTGGTATGAGAAGAGCGGCGACGTGTATTCTCTGACTGATGACACCGAGGTAGAGTCTGGCAAGACCTACTACACGAAGGACTAAACGCTATCGGAGGTGCTGCGGCGGCGTGATCCATCGCCGTCATGCCGCCGCCCTCTGATTCTCTCTCAACCAACACATTTGAGCTTTCCCGTCAAACGGGAATGCGGCGTAAGCCAAAGGGCTCAAACCAACACAAAAGCAACACAGTAATAACAACACAAACACAAAATTAGATTATGGCTTTATCTTGCATTCCTAAATCAGTTCTCAGCAGCTCAGTCTGCACCGAGAACCCTGCTGGTCTGTCGAACTACCTGTTCGCCGTGCCCGTTGAGGACGTGAACATCACCGTGGACGACACCAAGAACCAGTACAGCATCTCAGCCAAGGCAGCTAACGCTGCCCTGCAGGGCTATCGTATCGACTTCAAGAGTCAGACCGGCCAGTACACCTCTGAGGACAACGGCACGGGCAAGGCTTGGAGTGCCACCGCTACGGGCCGCGTAGAGTTGGGCGAGGACGACATGGCATGGACCAGCCGCGTGCTGCACAACTCAGACAAGTATCTCTACTTCATCGCCACCGGTAAGAAGATTACCACTGGCAGCGGAGCAGAAGCTACGACTCAGACTGAGTTCCTCGTAATCGGCAACGAGAACGGCGAGGCCGAGTGGGCTGTTGCAGCCGACTCAGGTACGACACGTCAGGACGATCATGGCCAGACCTTCACCGTGACTTGCGGTTACCAGCTCTATCCGATGACCAAGTTCGTCGGCACCATCGAGCAGAAGGACGCTGCATAAGCACCGGTCATCCCTCTCATAAACCGCGAGGCTCAGGCTCCACACACGACGAGCCTGGGCCTCGTTTCTATTAGTTGAACGAAAACTTCAGAGATTATGAAAACAATAGAACCATGTTGCGCAGAGCGGCAGTTCCGCTTGCTGCGCAGTGCCATAGAGAATGGCGGCCAGACGCAGTTCCAAGGCTTCGGTGACCTGAGCCTGACCGAACTGATGCCCGCCATGCTGGTACGATACTCAGAGACGGAGATGCTCATCGCCGCCCCTGCCATCCCCGACCAGGCAGCCGAAATCATCGACCGCTGGATGAAGAAGCAGTGGGCGAGGATGGACGGTCGCGGCAAGATGAACGTCATCGAGCATCTGACCATCATCGCCGACCTGTCGCCGGAACAGTCGCCCATGGCGTCGGAGTGGCTTTGCCAGAATCCATTCGGCGACCGCCTGACGCTTGTCGACAAGGCGCAGGACGACACCGCCCTGCTGCTGCCCGACATCGCTATCACCGGCCCGCTGAACCTGCGCTACGGACAGAACTTCACCTGCGACGTGACCACCGTGCAGGAGGAGGTCGACACGCTGTGGAAGCAGTATAGTAAGTTGACGCGCCCCGTTGCGAAGAGCAGGGTGTCGGCAAAGAAGGGCAAGGAGCAAGAGGCCGCCGCCGAGCAGTCTGAGATTACTGACCCCGCCACCGACCCCGACCCTACGATGGGCGGGGAGTCGCCCGTCGAGATTGAAACCCCATCGGCTCCAGCATCGCCCGAGGCCGAGGAAAAGATTCAGGAGGAATGACTATGCTGAACTGTAAGGAGTACGAACTGGACGACCTGCTGGCCGTGACCGCCATCCCCGTCAGCGACTTCTCGCCGGGCACAGCTGCCTGGCAACTGAAGCCGTCCATCGCCAGCGCCTCGCTGTCGCCGACGCTCACCAACGCCGTCACCATCGGCCTGCAGCCCGCCGTCACCGGCGGACGGCTCGTGCCCATCAAGCGACTGACGGGCAAGGCGAAGGACAGCGAGGGCGACTCGGTGGCCGGGCGCAAGCACACGGTCAGCGTATCGTGTGAGGCCGACAACCGCGACCTGACAGCGGACAGCCGTGGCGAGACGGTGCTCGACTATCTGCTCCGACTGGAGCGCACGCCGAGCCACCTGCTGCTCACCTTCAGGGGCGGACAGCGGGCATTTGTCATCGCCACCGACGACACTTACACCTGCGAGGTCAGCCGCGACGGCGCCAAGACCAGCGTCTCGTTCAAGATCGAGAATCTGATGGGTATTCAGTTGATTACGGCGTAGCAAGTTTGTTACGGACAAAAAGAGGGTGGGGTGCAGACCTTTCGGTATCTGCACCCCACAAACCAATCACGGCGATGATGGTTTATTTGAACAGCCTTCTTGCAAGGTAGACTATTCCGCCATAAAAGAAATTGCCTGCTACGTTGCTCAGGAAGTCCTCGCCGAAGGTTTGCTGCGTCTTCTGGAGTCTGTCAATCTTAGCCGACTGCTGCTGCAGCGCCTGCATGATTTCCGTGTGGCTCTTGTTCTGCATGGTAAGTTGGACAAAAAGCCGCTTCTCGTCGTCGGACATCTTATTGTAGATGCGCTCCAACAATTGTCTGCGTAGGTAGCCGTCAATGTCCAATGCCTACAAATTGAAGTAGTGGCGGATATCGAAGCGCTTGTCGGCGTCCTTCAGTTTGTCGAGTGCCAGGGCGTGGACGAACTCGAACATCATGCTGTCGTCGCCGGCATACTTGGTGAGCGTCGCCGAAGAGTCGCTCATGATCATGTTCATCGTCACGTAGAGGGCACAGCGGTTGTAGCAGGGCCACTCCTCCAGCTCGAAGCCGCTCTTCTCCATGGCGGTCTTCCACTGGTCGCGGGTCCACGGTGCAGGTGGTGTCATGGCGGCGACAATCTTGTCGGCCTCGGACGGCGTGAGATAGTTCTTCCACTTGATGGCTTCCAGCTTCTCCACCCATGCCTGAGCGGCCTCGGGCTTGTTGGCGGCAAGCCACTCCATCATCTCATTCATTACATGACCGAAGGCTTTCATGTTCTTCGGATCCTTACTTTGAGCCATGTAGTCGTACAGCTCATAGTATTTCTCTTTCAGTTCTTGCGGTGTCATTTCTTCTTCGATTTAGTTGTCGATCTTGTAGGATTCCTGCGGATATCGGTCTTTGACGGCTTTTTGTCCGCTGTCTCGGGTGGTCGCTGTGACACAGCGACAGACGGAACGGGATTACCGCACGACGGGCAGGGCGCTTCAGGAACGCTCCTTGTGGGTGTCGGCGGTATCTGCTGTTGGATAAATCTTGCCATAGATGTAATCGTAAAGTTTGTCGATGCCGCCCTCGGCGAGTTCAAGCCAGAGGGCAAGGTAACTTGCGAGGAAGGATATCGCCAGCCATCGTATCGCGTCAGACAGGCCGCAGGCGTAGCGGTCGGTGGCCGCCAAGATTGCTCCGTAGGCCATCGTGATCCACCACGTCAGGCACCTCGGGCAGCTGACGACGGGCAGCGAGCGGCGCTTCTTAAAGAACACGCCGATGACTGCGCCGACGAGCCCCAAGTGGTTGGCCGTCGTACAGGCGAACACGATGCAGGCGATATCCGTCCAGTCCATAGTTAGTCACTTTTCTTGGTCACTCACGACTGACTAAGTTCACGCACCGGCGGTGACCTCGACGGATGTCGTGATGGCAATCTGGTTGGTGCATGGCTTCGTCGCACGGCAGCAGCCACAGCCGTTGTTCAAGTAGTACGTGATGGGCTTCGGCGATGCGTTGACCTCGCCCAGCGTAAGTTGCGGCGTGGTAGCCGACGTCGTGGTGAGGCAGTCCTGAAGCGTGACATACTCCGTCTCGGGACGGCACGAGCCGCAGGGGCAGTAGGTCACGGTACCCTTCAGCAGGAACTCCTGACAATAGATACCGTTGCCCAGGTCGACGGGTGTGCCGACGGGTTCGATACTGAGATTGGCGATGACCGGCCGCGAGGGGTCGCTCAGCGCCATCTTCTGATTCATGCAGGTGTAGTGGGTCAGCCCCAGTGCGTACACCCCGGCGGTCTCTGACGAGAGAAGGAAGTCCTTTACGTCGGAGCCGTTCTTGATCATGCAGTTACATTTGCAAGCCATAATACTTTTGTTTTTGTGTTTGTCTCGGGGCCCTACTTACTGCGCCAGCCCCACTCTGCGCTATTGGTTGCCTATTATTCCTGACTATCGAACAGGTCGCCCTGGATGGGGGCCGGTGCGGCCAGTTCTGCCTCGGCGCTCTGGATGGCCGTGAGGCGCTGTTCCAGTTCATAGATGCGCTGCGACTGGAGGTCGAGACGGGTGATGACGTTGTTCATTACCTCGAACATCTGGAATGACATCATCGACGAGCAGCAGATTTGCTGCGCCATCGAGCAGCGGCGACAGTCCTTCGGACAGGGACGTGCCTGCTGCGTCTGCGGTTGTGGCGTTGCGGCGGGTTCTTGCGTGACGCCTGCGGTGGTTGGATTCTTTTCTGCCATGATTGTATGCTATTTGAAATAATTGATAACTTGGTTCTTAACGATGGGGTTCTTGTCCCAATTAGCAATGCCCTGGGCTACCTTGCGCCCGGTCACTGCGCGACCTGCCTTTGCGTGCTGGCCGATGAAGGCCACGATGGCCATGCGTGCTTCCTCGGCCTCCTGCTCGTCATGGGCGTAGAGCTCGAAGGATATGCGGAATGGCCTGAGTTGTTTCTGTGTCTGTTCCATATTGCCGTGATTCTAATACATATTTTAACTCAAAATTGCAACATATTTATGCGCACTTTTTCAAGGATTTTATTCCTCGTTGATGGGCGGCAGCGCGGCGGCGGGTGCCTCCGTGGTTTCGGCTGCCATGCCGGTGAGTGATAGCGGCGGCAGTCGATTGCCCGTCATGCCGCGCACGATTTCGTAGATTTGCAGCAAGCCCTGCTGGTGCTCGCCGCCCCATGACAGGATGCCGTTCAGTGCGTTCTTTGTGTTGTCAACCCACGTCGGGTCGGGCTGGTCGACGGTCGGCAGGTCGGTCATCACGTCGGCGAAGTAGTCGCGCAGCTTCTTCGCCTCGTCGATGTCACCCTTCGCTATCAGCAGGCACTGCTGCGAGATAGACATCTTGCTCGTCGGGTTTATCAATCGTATCTGGTTCAGCATCTCTTCGCGTCGTTTACGTTTGTTCCACATCATATTTTGCCGTGATTTGGGTACACATTGCGAGAGATATGTACCCTACTTCACGTTTTCGGGTACATATCCTCACAACTTTCTTTTAGCCGTTGCAACCGCAACCGGGGCAGCCACAGGGCTGGGGAGCCGAGTAGATGCAGACGGGCTGAGCATCGAGGCTGGAGCGGCCTGTCAGACGGTCGGAGACAATCTGATTCATCGCTGTGGCATAAGCAGAGTTTTCTACGCTGGTAGCCTGAGTCTGGGCCGCACTCTGCTGACCGCTGATGGTGTCGGTGATGGTCTGCGTGATGGTCTGGTCGCCGTTGATGCGACGGGTCACCTCAGACTCCAGCAGTGCGCTGATGCTGTCGATGCGCTTGTCGGCACCGGTGTAGTAGGCGATGGCCAGTTCCTTTGCGCTCTGGGCGGCCTCCTTGGCCTCGCGACCCTTCGCACTGGCCTGCAGGCCTCCGAAGATCCACGCGGTTACGCCGGCAACCACTGCGACTGAACCGACGGTCAGTCCGGCAATCGCTACGCCTGATGGTTTCTTCGACTCCTTGTGACTTACCATGTACTGCTCGTACGGCGTCATCTCACTCTTCGAGTCCATCGTCTTGAGGGCAAGAAGATCATTCATTTCTAAAGCCATAATCGTTTAGTGTTTGTGTTAATAAATAATGTGAACTGTAGCGGGAGTCCTAACGGAAACCCGCTACAAATTTAGACACAAAAATACTGCGAGACAACGGTTTTAGCGGATAGTGACAGAATGGCCGTCTTCGTCAGCGAAACAAGCAATTCAACCAGCCAGTCTGACTGGCTTTTCGAGATGACGCAGGATGTTATATACCTGACGGTCGGTGATGTGGTGCCTCTGTGCCAGCGTCAGTATCACCTCCTTGCGAGTCCTCACTGTTTCCGACAGTTTCAGATAATCTCGGTACAAGTCACAGTACTTGTAATCCTCCAGATGAATGCCAGCCTCCTTCATCTTTTGAAGCAGCTCCTTGTTAAATTCAATTAAATCAATACGTTTCATTGTGCAAATGTGTTAAAGTTAGAAATATTCTTATTACCTTTGCACCGAACCACCAGCCTTCGCGGATATAAAAACAATAGCGTTACAGGTCGAGTAGAAGGGTGCTATATCCCCCGACGGCGACCTGTAACGCTCGCATTCGCAAATGGTTGGTGGTTCTTCCTTTGTGGAACGTCGGGGGCTTTTTTATACTCCTGCCCCCGGGGGAAGAGTTAGAGAGTGGTTGCGACGTGTCGCAACATACAGAACGCTATTCTCCAGATTTTCCGTCACCAGAAGATTCTGGGAACAGTGCTTCGTAGGGTGCCCAGTCGATGCCGTCCTTCTCGGCCCAGCCCTCGTTCAGGCACTGGTTGATGTACTGCACTCCGCCGATGTAGAAGCGGTTGAGCTCTGAGAACTCGGTGAAGGTGTGGTAGATGGGCTGCTTCTGCTCGTCCTCGTTCAGCTTGAACTTCACGGGCACCATCTGCAGGCGGTGAGCCTCTGAGAAGTTCGTCTGGTTTTCCTTTGACAGCCATACGGTGATGGCCTGCTCTCCGCCGTCGGGCGTGAACTGGTAGCCGTTCAGGACCTTTTCGTCCGTCCGGGCGTTGATGTCGGCGATGATGGCGTCCTTCACCGTCTGCAGGGTGACGATGGGGTACTGCTTCTTGTAGAGCGTCACCTCATGCCATTTGTACTGGCCCTCCTGACCGTCTACTGGTGTCAGGCCGTAGCCTACGCGCACTGCGCTGCCCATGGACTCCACGTATGCGAAGTCCTGCCGGGTGCCTTGCTTGATGTTGTCTGTTGTCATAATTGTAATGTATTAAATGGTGAATAAAAATGTTGTTACTTATGTCTGGTCATTTTGGTCATCTGAGGATCAAACCAGCCTATCCGCAGGAACTCGGGACGATAGAACAGTTCCAGTCGCAGACGGTATGAGGCGGTGTGCGCCATGATTCCGAGGTAGGAGTTGACGGACCGCACCACCTTGTCCCTGTCCGAGAAGTCCATCTCTGCAAGATGCTCGCGCATACGCTGCAGCGTGGCGTTGGAGAGGTAGATGCGGTAGGGTTTGATGAAGGCTCCGAGGAACTCCACACCCTGACTGGCCTCGCTGATGCGTACCTTGCCGAGATGAAGTTCCAGCGAAAGCTCCTCCTTTAGGAACTTCTGTATGCGCGGTACCAAAGACAGCAGCCAGTCGCGGTCGCACGAGACGATGTAGAAGTCGTCGACGTAGCGGCCATACCTGCGACAGTGAAGCTCGCGCTTGCAGAACTGGTCGAGCAGGTTCAAGTAGACATTGCTGAACAGTTGCGATGTCAGGTTGCCTATTGGCAGTCCGCAGCCGTCCTCGGTGCAGAACAGCGACTTGGCCGGGTCGAGACCGGCCCACGCCGAAGCGGGCATGGCCCGCTCGCACGACGTCTTCGGGTCGAGCATGACGATGAGCTCCGTCAGCCATTTCACGAAGCGCATGTCCAGCGCCTGCTCCCATGTCACCACGTTTCCGTGGCGCAGGTCCTTCGGCAGTTTGTGCTTGGCCATCTGGTCGAGCGTCCGCAGGCAAATCTCCAGCAGCCGCTCCCGGCGTATGTGCATGAAGTAGCCGCGTATGTCGAGCTTCAGGATATAGCAGCGGCGTGTCCAGTTCCGGCTCTCCTGGCGTATATGGTCCGACAGCCGGAGCACCCCGTCCAGCGTTCCACGGCCCTCGATGCACGAGTAGGAGTCGCGGATGAACGTTGCCTCGTAGAGACGGTGCGTCCAGTTGAAGTAGAGGTGATGCACCACACGGTCCGGAAAACTGGGCGGCGAAGACCTCCCGCTGCTTCGGCTTGAATACGATGAAACACTTCGACGGCAGCGGTACGTAAATCATCAGCCACAGCGCGAGGGCCAGGCGCAGCAGGCTCCACCGCAGCGAGGCGAAGAACCGGCGCACATACGACATCTGGCGCTTGTGGCGCGATGCATCGGCGGCGGCCACCGTCAGGTCGCGCAGCAGCATGGTGAAGGTTAGTTTCATGAGGCTATGCTGTTTTGGGCTGCCTTGGCACGGCAGCATTGTTGACAAAAAAGAAAGGATGGTCGCCGAGATTGCTGGACCGGCCGAACCGCGAACCCGTTGAACCGATTGTTCGTGTTCTGAGGGTTCACGCCACCACTGTTGAAGTTCAGGTTCCGCCCGTTGGTGGCGGAGTTGAGCGACGAAGACCAGTAGTTGCCGTTCGACCCGCGATTGTTCCACGACTGCCCGTTGCCGTTGCCGGAGCACGGGAAGAAAAGCGTGGCTGCGGTTGCCTCCTGGTACGAGCGGCGCAGGGAGTGGCGCAAGGCCAGGCCAAGCACCGTCTTTGATTTTTCACGCGGGGCGCTGACCCCGAATGACGGGCAACCTATGAAATACTTCTGGACCATCCTTTATGAGATAAAAGTGAAAAGTTAAAAGTGAAAAGTTAGAAGTGGGCAAGCAGCTCTTGCTGGATTTCAAAGAAATACTGCTGCGTCTGAAACGGCGTGCGGTTGGCTATCGGGTACGACATCATCCGCGACAGTATCGCCATGATGCGCTGCTGCTTCTCGGGCGATTCCATAAACGGCAGTCGGCTGGCATCGGGCTGTGTGCCCTGCTTGTCCGACTTCTTATCAGACTTGTCCTTCGACAGCGGCACCTGATTCTTCCAGTCCATATACATCTTCAGCAGACGCTCATACGAGAGCGGTTCCTTCTCGGCCAGCTCGGCTGGCAGCTCGACGGCCACGTCGATGCGCAGGGCGTCGACTGGTGTCCACGACATCTGCAGCTCCTTGGGCAGGTACTTGTCGAACGATTTCTCCTGACAGCCCACGAAGATGTACTCGCCGCCCAGGTTCTTGGCAAACTTCTTCACCGGCGTAATCGCCTGTCGCTCTTCCTGCGGGTAGCGGCGCTTCATCTCGTCGGGGATGATGACGCCCATCAGCCATGCGCTCCACTCGTTGGCGTGCCAGTAGTTGCCGTCGCGCAGCAGGTGGATGACGTTCCATGACTTCGGGTCCTGGCGGTCGGCCTCGATGACCTGGATTTCCTGATTGGTGAATCCCTTCTTCTCCTCCGGCTGCTGCGGCGTGGGCTTGCTCGCCGGCACCTGCGCGGCGGCCTGCTGTGGGGTCTGGGGCTTGTTGTCGGTTGTCTCGTTTGCCATATTTCTTATTACCTTTATTATATTACTATTTTCTTTGGTTGGTCATCTCCCGCCCCGCCGCTGCTGTACCGCGCTGGGGCGCGGCGGTGCAGCGGCGCTGCGTGCGATGACGAGGTTGGTGATTTCGGTTGGTCGAAGTATTACTGGACCGGCCGAACCGCGAACCCGTAGAACCGATAGTTCGTGTACTGAGGG
>Ga0310786_10000848_pt1 | contig 48939 bp, 74 predicted proteins | sample AusTroGonzalo_MG_FD_203881 | JGI IMG/M metagenome (GOLD analysis project Ga0310786, IMG submission 203881) | Bovine rumen microbial communities from tropical cattle in Woodstock, Queensland, Australia - Gonzalo_03 (v2) (version 2) | ecosystem: Host-associated > Mammals > Digestive system >...
TGGCCAGCCGGCCCGCCGGCAGGGAGATATCCCGCCTACTTCGACTTGTATGCGATCCAATTAAAATGCTGTTCCAGCATGTCATTTGCAATGATTTTGTCATCTTCCTCAGATTTTTTTCGCGGTTCCAGGAGGCGGTCGGCCTTCTGGCGATTACAGCACCGGTGGGCTAATTGCAGATTGCTTATGTCCGACGGATGTCCGCCCTTTGAAACAGGGATAATGTGATCCACTGTTGGCGAAAGCGGATGCGGATTCGTGTAAGAAAAGTCCACCGGCTTTCCGCATATCCCGCATACCGTCTGGGTCTTTAAGATCTTGAGGCGGGCGGCTTCATAAGCACCGCGGTTACCCGGCATCCGGTCTGGTCGTGTAGGTTTCATAATTTTCTTAAAAACAAAGCGACGCCCCGATGGAGGAGGCGCCGCATGTGAGGAATAGAGGTCCTATGGCTGTTTAGTTTCTCTCTGTACACCTTATCACAGATCAAATGGGACATTAAAGGACATCATGCATCGGAAAGTGCTGCAGTGCTCTTCCGTGAATGCGTTCAACTGTCTTTCGAACATAATGCATCCGGCTTGCCACTTCTTCCCACGGCATCAGCTTCCCTTTATCTGTAATGTGCGTATAACGGTACCGTAACACTTCCCGCTCCAGCTGATCCTCCATGCGATCAATCCGTTTCAAAATATCGCCTTCGATACCCATACATCTGCAGTACTGGCTGACAAGATGGTCCGTCAACTCATCGAGCTTTACCATGTAATCACTGAGATCCCGGTTGCTGTTATGAGCTGCAGGCATGTCGCTGTACTGGATCGCAGAAGGCAAAGCATACTTTAACCTGAGCTGAGCGATCCTCAACTCTATATCCTGTGTTTCGCGATATGCATCACGATATCGAAGCAAATACTCTTTAGCTGTCATCATCCTTATCCTCAATAACTCCCACACAAAACGTGGTCTCACTCTTCCTGCATTTCTCTGGGCATCCGTCCTGCTCCGGACAGTCAAGGCAGCAAGGGCGGATGGTTTGAAAGTTGTCGCAATCGTTCATCAGGCATAGTTTCATGTTATTCCTTTCGGCCCGGCTGTTTCCTTGTTTGTTCAGTTTGTTCGAAAAAGAACGTGTATTGTTGTTTGGTTGAAGTGCCTGGACATTTAACCAGGAATAACCTGGCACCGGGAGTTGCGTATTTCAAATTGCGCATTTGCGCATTTCACTTGCCATCGTCAACTAATCGTGTCAGGAGATTCCTGATCCTGCACAGCAACCTGAGCACCTTCTCCTCTTCCGCATCCCAGTAAACCGCCACTGCTTTCTGTGAAGACATGCTGGCAATCAGGGCATTAAGATCTGCCAGTTCATTGAAGCTGTGGGCGTCAGCTGCCTCCCTACGGGTGCGGCCCTCGCGGAAGCCTGCTTCGTAGCCTTGTTGGTATTCTTCGGTCATTCTGTTACCTCTCCAACATCAACGATTGTTGCTCCAGATCCTTGTACAGCAGGAACATCGCCGTTCCACTTGTTAATCTTTTGCATCTCAATAAGTTTGTCTGTGAGTGAGTCGGAAATCATTCTGTTTGCTTTTGCCTCTGCTTCAGCATCGATCAGTTTTGCATCAGCTTTACCTTGTGCCTCTATCTTTTCCTGTTCAGCTTTAATCTGGGCAACATCTCTATCCCTCTGTGCATTCACCTTGTCAGTCTCGGCAGTTACCTTTGCTGTTTCAAGTTCTTCCTGTGCCTTTATCTTCTTTCTGATTGCCTCGTCAGTTTCAGCGTCAGGGCGAACATCAGCGAGTGCAACATTGTCGATTGAAATACCATAAGGCTTGAAGCGTTCCTTAAGCTGTTCTGTCAATGTCCTGTTAACCTCTCCTCTCTGTGTACTCACGATACTGATCATTGAGAACTGGGGAGTGATTTCTTTTATCCACGCTTGCATCTTTGGCTTTATGAAACTGTTGAGGATTTCTTTTCCGCTTTGACCACGGAATCTTGTGAATGTCTGAGGAACTTCGCTGAGTTCGTAAGAGTATGAAAACGCCACATCAACCTCAAGTGCCGCACCTTCCTTTGTGGGAATCTCAAAACTCTCATCTTCTTTTGAATCGCCCTGGGAGTCCTTTGTCATGTATGACTGCTCAAGAGCTATGGAGTACAGTGTGATCTTCTTGGTAGGGGCAACTACCTTAAAACCCTGTGTCAGAACATCCTCCTCGATACCGCCATTCATGTTGTAAACCACACCGACATAGCCAGCCGGAATCTTTTCGGTACACATGAAAACTCCGAGAATAATTCCAACGATAATTATTCCTGTTACGATTGCTCCTACAACACCCTTCATTCTTCGTTCTCCTTATCTTTTATGTTGTCCTTCGTTTCTTCAAACAGGTCGCAGACGATTTCGCCGATTTTTGGGAATAGTGAATTCAGCCCAAACCATAAACCAACCGCAAAAATGATCACCAAGATCACAAACACTGGATTCATTCTGTATCCTCGCTTTCCTCTTCCTGCTCTTCGCACTCCTGTGCGGCAGAGGATCTAAAGCATCTGTCCAATGCATCCATAAGCGCATCGCTCAAAGTCCGATTAGATCTCAAGTCCTCCGCGGTTGCTTCGATCTCAGTAATTTTTATCTTCATATCTGCCACCCCCACTATCTCAGCATACTAAGAATAATCATTACAGCCTTTGCCGTAGGTGACACAAGCCACCCAATCAGCTCATACACAGAATTGACAAAAGCAACAGCTGTAATCAGTCCAACCACTCCAGGAAATACTATCCAAAAAGTTTCATTCCAATTTCCTCGATTTTTTTGATCATATTTCCATACTGTCGGAATAACTTTGAAAAGGATACCTCCGACAATCAGGCAAATAATAATCACTGTTATGTTTGTTGCTATATTCAGCTTTGCCAGTTCCGGTATCAGGAACTTTGCCGAAGTACCGAGTCTGTCACACAGATTGTCTATGATTGCATTTACTTCTTCGCTCATTCCGTTTCCTCGCTTTCCTGTTTGAGCCATTTCATAAATGATTTTTTGCATTCATCTTTAGTCCACGCAGCGCAGATAATGAACGCAGGACAAGTATCAAGACACTTAGAATGTTCTGCTAACCACTTAGCCAGTTCCTCATCCGTCATGGCTCTGATCTTGTCACCATTGGTCATTTCCCGTCCTCCTTAATTAAGTCAAGTATCTCAACGAGTGCCTCTTGAATGCACCTGTGCTGGATGTACGGAAGTCCGCTTGTATCCTCGTTAATAAGATCACAGCGTTTTTCGACTGCCCCATAAAGACCATTCTCAGCAATATCCTCTCTAAGTCCTTCAATGTATTCTTCATAAGTAATGGTTTTGAGAGTGATTTTCGGAATATTGAAGTTCATCCCTGTTCCTCTCTCATATCAGCACCGCAGTTCGGGCAGTAGTTCCAACGAGGCTTTCCCATAATGGTGTCATCTGTTTCCTGTCCGCATTTATTACAGCGATATTTCGTTGCATAAGAACGCGACCGACACATTATCCACTTTCCCTTCTTCCGTTTTGGCTGTGCAGAGGGCACGTTTCTCAGTGTGTTCATAGCATCTGTTACGCTTATAAGCTCATCACCCCAAACAACTCGCAACTCTCCATGAGCTTCATGCGCCACAGTATATCTTCGTGCAGCAAATTGTAATTCTGTTTGTGCGAATGCTCTGCTGATTAAATCATCCATCCCATTCACCACCTTAAATCTTCGCCACAGTCGGGACAGAAATTATAAATATGGTTATCCCTTCTGCCACACACGGGGCATTCCCACCGCATCATTACATCTTTGCCCCTGTCAATCCAGTCTTTCTTCTTCCGTTCGGGCTGTGCGGATGGCAATAAATCAATCCCCCCAAGCGCGATTAATTCATTTGTTTCAGGATCTCTTTTTGCAATACATGTAGCACCTAAAGACTTTATATAATCCCTATCAATCAGATCCATCGGTTCTCCTCTCCGCTTTACTGCAAAAATCGTTATCTGATCTTTCAGATTCTGTGATATCGCAAAAACATATATCTGTATCAATCCATCTGCGAAATTGTTTACAATCCTTGCAGTGGATGATTTCGGGCTGTGCGGAGGGCAGGTCCTCTTTTCCATAGATAATCTCTAACGGCTCAATCACATTGGGCTTTGCCATCCCGATGTGCTCTCCGTACAATCCCATAAAATCCCACAGCTGGAATGTCGTATATCCGTCTTCGTCCACTTTTGGAAATGATGGCTTGACCATGACTCTGCCATACCATTCGTTAACATGATCTACCCTATGGTAGTAAATCTCCTTGCCTAAATCTGTTAATTTTACCTTGATACGCTCGTTAAGATTTATTCTCAGCTCCATCCTGCTCTCCTTTGTACGGCTCCGGCAAAGGTCGCCAGGCTGAAACAATCAGCTCCAAATAATCACGCCCATACCAGGTGCCTATAAACTCGTCATAATAGGCTACCATTTGCCCCATGTCCGAACATACCCACACGTCGACCCTCGGCGTAGGCATCCGTTCGCTGCACGGGATCCACTGACGCACTGCTGGAGCTTCCTCGATGATTTTCCTCGCTCCGCCCGGTGGTCCTTTATGCTGACGGTCATATTCATCAAGTAGATACTGCCTGCTTACAAGATCCATATCATCACCACCATTCCGGCTCAAAGATTGAAGAAAAAACGATCACAAGAAGGACTACCCCGCAGACTGTTACGAAGCGGTCTCCGGTATTGGCTCCGTGAGAAATTAATCCGCCTCCGATAGTTGACGCAAAATATTTTAGATGTATTGTCATTCAGCCCTCCTGTTCCATGCTTCGATTGCTTTTTTCTTCAATGCTCCGCACGTCAGTGCCGTGCACTGTTCGCACATTACGAACCAACGAATGTCCTTTTCCTTTGTCTCTGTTTTGAGGTTGTACGCCTCGCTTTCATACAACTCTGCTTTCCCTCCGCAGAACGGGCACGGTTTTAATTCAATCATTCGTCCTCCATTTCCACCGCTGCCATCAACGCGCCGATCATAAAACCGACATTAACTCCAATGATGAATATGATTATTCCAATCATTGTCCGCTCCTCCATTCCATCTCGATCAGGAACGCGATGTTGCATGCAAGGTGCCACAAATGAGGCAGCCCGCTCTCCGGATCCGTGCCGGCCGGATCGTCAAGATAAGCCAGGAAATGACGGAAGGCTGCATCTCTGTATCGCTCAGGCTCGACCGTTCTCCAGTTCTCCGGATCACCATATTTCTGGTTGCCGTACTCGCGGATCCGCGCGATCGCCCAGATGATCATCCGCGGGACCAGTGTCAAACGAGGCTTACCAGCGTCGCTCTTTGCCTGCTGGCTTTTCAGTTCTTTATCGTACATCCGCCACCTCCACGGCCGCCGCCAGCGCTGCCCAGATAACTGCAATGACAATGACGGCAATAATTACGACAGCTATTTTCATGTGTGCCTCCTTATACCACATATTTTTCATGAGTGCTTTCAAGCTGCTTACTATCAATGTCAAGATAAATCTGGGTTGTGCCTACGCTATTGTGTCCGAGGATCTGCGATACTTCCATCAATGGCATTCCTGCTCTTAGTGCCATCGTTGCACCTGTCCTCCGGAAACGATGCGGATGCACATTCTCCACACCTGCACGCTTACCAATTTGCCGCACTCTGCTCTCAAGAGATCCAGTATCTCTCTTTCCTTCAACCATGTTCTCCGGATCTGTCCACCAAAGATGCATTTGTTTCGGACTAATACCTTTTCTTAACAAGATCTTCCCAGACTTTCCTTTCGGGAACAGTAACGGCTGATTGTCTTTCCTCTTCTCAAGATATGCCTTGATTGCCAGCTGAGCTTTAGCTGTCAGATATACCGTCCGATATTTGTCGCCTTTTCCATGTACGACAATCTTGTTCCCGTCAAGATCGCTTACCTTCATCTCTGCGATCTCAGATACTCTCGCCCATGTCGATATCAGGATCTCTATCAACGCCCGGTCCATCTCGTCTTCGCATGCGAAGCGGATCTTCTCCAGTTCCATGTTCGTATAGGCTTTCTTTTTCTTTTTTGTCTCCTTTATTGCTTCCACTTTTGCCATCGGGTTCTTGATAAGGATCTCCTCCTTCTGCAGCCATGAATAGAAGGCAGACAGGTTTCTGCGCTCATTGTTCGCAGTAGCCTTGCTGACACCATCTCTGTTTACCCTGATTGCCAGATACAGACGTATGTCGTCAGCCGTAATCTGTGTGTATGGCTTCCCGATATGATGAAATGTAAAACTTATGCTGTCTCTGTAATATTTGATCGTCCGTTTTGACAGTCCTCTCGCTGTCTTTGACATCAGGAAGCGTCTCAGGATCTGCTCATTCACGTCTCCCTGATACGGAATTAGTTCAGTCTCATCTTTTTTTATGTCATATTTACTGAGAACCATTGATACCCTCATTCTGACGTCGCTAATGTCTTTGTCTTCAATGAATGGAGATATAGCAAAGATAAGTTCCGTACACACATTTTCGTCAATGTTCATATCAGCACCCCCATCCTTTTCGGAGTGAACAGCATCCTGTCTCTCGGTGTCCTGTTCGGGTCGAATGGCTCGCTCAGTGTATCTCCCTGAACACAAATCGCGCTGATCCCAAGGAGCGACAGCTGCACATAGCACATGTATACGCCTTTCCAGTCGAGATCCTGCGCGACCACTTCCATCACCTTCTGGTAGTTGATACCTTCCTCCTGCAGGACCTTTGCTGCGGCGATTATCATCGCGCCGCCTCCGCACGTAGGCTCGTTCAGTGTCAATTTTGTCATCCCGTCCCGTAATGATTGTATTGAACTTTCAAGTGACAATCTTGCAGTCAATACTGAAAGGTGAAATGGTGTGAAAAACTGTCCTGTAATCTTTGTCCCCATGCCTGATTTCATATAAACGTCACCGAGCACATCATCCGGGCCGTCTTCCAGCGTGTCTACAAGGCATCCCGTCATTTGGAACAGTTTCTCCTGTTCTTCCTTGGTGTATTTCCTCATCGTGTCGAGATAATACTGTTCCCTGGTATTCCAGATCTTGCTGTGAAACGGTGTAGTTGTATTGCTGATCGACAAGGCCAAGCACTGGATCCAGTCCGTGAAGATCTCATACCCCGACTGTTTCCCTGTCATGCTTTCGATTGTCTTTATGATCTCCTTTCTCCTGTCCACGCTTTCGTCTCTCCTTTTTGATTGCGCCGGCCTTCTTATAGAGCCTCACTACATTCAGTCCCGCCTCCGTCAGTTCTGGATTCTCAAAGCGTAAATGCATCCTTGAAAGTGCCAAATGTTCTCCCCTGGTAATGAGTTCCAGGTTGCTGATGTCACAATTCGTTTTATCGGAGTCTTTGAACATAATGACCATTCCTTCCGGAATTGGGCCGTTGTGTTTTTCCCACTCTGCCCTGTGTATATACTCCCATCGATCTCTCGCGCACGTTCCTTCCATCTGCTTCTTTCTTATCAGGTATCCTTCCGCATCTGTCAGAATCGTGCCAACCGGAAGTTCATTTTTCGGTCTGTTCCCTTTTTTGAACTGTGTTGCCTTTGACCGTTCAATGGCTTCCGGAGTACAGTATTCACGCTGCTTCTTTCCCTTGTTCCCTGGCGCTCTTCCTTTCTGGAACCACCCTGTCAGTCCGGATCTGATTCCGTTCCTTTGTCTGAATTCTTTCATCTGCCCCTGTGTGAAATTTGTCCCGAACTTTTCATTCACCATTTCAGCCATTTCTTTTGAACTGACTCCCCATGAATTGTCGCGAACAAATTCGTACAACCCTTTAGGATAGCGCGTCTGGTATTTCCAATATTCTTCTGATGTCCATTTACCTAACCCGTTTTTGTAACCGTAGTTTGACCGAAACGCTTTCATTGATTTATTTGTGAAATTTGTTCCAAGCTTCCTGTTGCATGCCTCTGCCAGATCCTGATCCCGCATTCCTGGTGCATGGACCTTCACGAACTCATGGACTTCCGGCGGGTAACGGTAGATCATTTCCACTCTCCCTTCGTTTCGAGCATCGGCGGGACTGTACGGTCTTTGGAGTTATATCCGTACTGGTCCAGGTGCTTCATGGTGTTGAATGCCAGCTCCCCTGTCTGGATGATCTTCTCGGATACCTTGACGATGCTGTCAGTCTTCCGGAGCTCCCGTTCCAGCTGCTCCTCTGTGAGAGAATCATCATTCAGCCTTTCCAGCTGCTCGAACAGGTAATTATTCAGGTCTGTCAGTGTATTCTTCATCTGTCACACCTCCCCAGAATCTGCAGATGACCTGCAGGTGTTCAGCAGCCTGCCTGATATTGCTTCTTGTTGCGTTCTCAGGGATGTTGATCCTGATCTCATCTCCGCTTTCGATCGGCACCCTGTACGTCCTGATCGGTTTATAGTCTTCTGTACCCCCCCCAGCAAAAACTGTGCCTTTTCTTGTATACACTTTATCTCCCATAGCTTTTCTCCTTTTGTCTGTATATTCGCTCAATCTCTTCCAGAACCGCCTGGATCATCCGAACAGCGAAACGGCTCTCACTGTATCTTCTGGCCAGCTGATCTGCCTGATCGAGGGATCTGCTCCACCACTGTTCAGCTGATACCGGCTGCGAGTGTTCCCGGAAGAATCTCCACAGGTCCTGGAAGAACCTGAAATATGTCATTGTGTCCATAACGACGTCACCCTCACATAAATTCCTGCAGGTGAAGATTTTACCCAAAACTTTTCGATGATCTCTCTGCAGACCTGAGCATCATCCAGCCAATACCCTGTTCTGGTCATGCAGTCTTTGAGGAGCTTGTCCAGGTTATCAGTGTCCGGTTTTGATATCCGGAACTGGCCATCGAGTCTGTCATGAGGAGTCGGAAAGCACCAGGTCGCTACAAGCTCCACTGGACCTCTCAGTGCCTCTACAGGTCTGTGTTCAGCCAGATGTCCAATGAGCAGCTGCCGTGCCGCCTTCAGTTCCGGAGGATCGTAAAAGACTGGTTGCCCATTCCTTATCGACACCTTATGTTCCTGAGCTGTTATTGTCGGCGGGATCATGGCCATAAAGAATTCAATTTTTGCTGCTGCCATTTTTCTCAATCTCCTTGATCTTGGCCAGAGCCTGAGTTCTGCTTGCGACGCAATCCCCAAAAATCGGGTTGCTCTCCCAATCCGGCACGATGTACCAGTGCAGCACCGTCCACGCGGTATGAATGTTTGGCCATGAGAATGTGCGCTTCTCTTCTTCGACCACCAGCATCGTCTTGTCCGGCAGATCGTAACACCACCACGTCCGTCGCAGCATCGGGTCATGCTTCCACAGGTACCAACCGTTCTCCCTGTTCCGGTAATCTTCCAGGAAGGCAATCCGCTCTTTGTCGTTTCTGAATTTTTTCATCTCGGGTCCTTTCTCGCGTTTGTCGTCGTAGCCGGGTCGGTGCGGACGGCGGGCGGTAGCTTGCGCCCGTCGTACCTACCCCTGCGACAGAGGGGTGCGACGGACACGGAGTATACGTAGTATACTGGTCTGTCGTCGCACTGCGACGAACCAAGGTCCATCGCACCATCGCACCTGTTTGTAATGAGGTGCGATGAACTAAGGTCTATCGCACCATCGCACCATTTCATCGCACTGCGATAGACCAAGGTGCATCGCACCCGTCGCACCATTCGGACTACTGCGACGAACCAAGGTCCGTCGCACCATCGCACCTCCTGCGCACGAACATCTTTCCAGACTCTGAGGCATACTTTTCAAACTTTTCTGCGTATTCTGGTTTTCGTTTTTTCGTATCTCCGAGCCATGATCCGAGCGTCTCCGTCTTGACATTTATGGCCTGTGCGAGTGCTGACATCTCTACCGGTTCGCCGCTCAATTCGAGATTAGTAAACGCGATCTCAAATTTGTTTTGTTGCTTTTCTTTATCTCTTGCAGCCTTCTCCTTCCGCCTCTCCTTGCCTATTTCCCAGAATGGCTTCTGGATCTCCGGATCTATATCCTCCAGACATCCGGACACGTCCGGGATATGAATCGGATAACTGAACCATGTATTGACCGGCGCGAACTTCTGGAACTCCCTGAGAGTTCCATCGATCCGCCAGGCTGTCAGTCCCCTTGCTTTCGCCTCAGCTGCTTCCAATTGTTTTTTCAGGGAGATGTTCTGCCATTTGTCCAGCTTGTTTGTGCAGTATGTCAGCATCCTGTCGCCCATTAGGCGATCATCTTCTGACAGATCTGTCTCCCATGGCAGCTCCGGACAGTGTGCTGTCAGGAACTGGATGCAGGTCCTGCAGACGGCCTTATTGATCTCTTGGGAGATGATCTCATCTGTAAGCGGTAGCTCTATCATATCCAGGAGCGCATCCGGATCTCTGGCGAAGACGCCGGATCCTGAGGCTCTATCTATGGACTTTTTCTGTCCCTGGTTGCCTTTGCTGTGGTGATGGCAGTAGATCACTGCAGCGCCCAGCTCCGTGCAGACCTTGTCGAACTGATTACAAAATTTAGCCATCTGATCAGCTGAGTTTTCGTCGCCGGTGATGACTTTGTATATTGGGTCAATGATGACTGCTTTGTAAGATTTTTCCTTTGCTCTCCTGATCAGCTTCGGCGCCAGCTTGTCCATTGGTACCGACCTGCCTCTCAGGTTCCAGATATCAAGGTTCTTTACGTTCTTAGGCGGGATCCCGGATGCGTTGTATACATCCCTGAACCGGTGAAGACAGGACGCCCTGTCGAGCTCAAGATTGACATACAGCACCCTTCCCTTCATACACTCCCATCCGTGCCACTGTGCGCCCTCAGCGATCGCTATGCACAGCTCTATGAGGTCGAAAGACTTACCGGCCTTGGAAGGCCCGACGATCAGCATCTTGTGGCCTTCCCTGAGCACTCCTTTGATCAGCTCCGGAGCCAGAGGCGGAAGACTGTCCCATTCCGCTGACAGATCTTCGATGTCCGGCAGATCATCATTGACGGCTTCTATCCACTCCTTCCATTCCGCCCATGATTTACAGCCGATGTTCGTGTCGATGATGTACTGCTTCTTTTCTCCGCGGATGCATCCCGGCATCCTGGATAACCTTGAAGGGTTCCGATTCTGTGTGTCGATCACCATGCCGTTTTTCTTACAGATCTCATAGAGATAATTGACACGCTCCTGGTATTCCTTCTTATCGTCAGCCTCGATTCTCACGATCGCATGCACCGACTTCCCACCGGAATAGAGCAACACTGCGACAGGAAGGTTCAGCTGACGAATAATGCCATTCTGCTCTTCAAGGCTCATATTGTCGGACTCGACCAGTGCGTACCGGTAGTCCGTCACATTTTCGTTGTTGACGCCATTTCCATCAATCGGATTAAAGCGAATCCATGCGCCTGCGTGATGGTCATACTTTCCGATCACGTCTTCTAATTGCCTGCTTTTCAGCCTGCTTATAATGTCGCCGACTCGCAGCGTGTAGATGCCTTTGTTGGCCGGGATCCATTTCAGGTCCCCGTTCTTGTTTGCCTTCTGATAAGCTTCGGTGACAAAACCGAAGATCTCCTCCGGTTGGAACAGGGTCTCAAGATAACGGATCAGCTGCTGCTCCGGCTTCCATTCTTTCGGCTCTTCAAATTCCCTGTGCTCTGTCCATCCCTCACCGACGACCACTCCTTCGTATTCAATGGAATCGTCCAGGCTTAGGATCCTGCCGGGCTCTCGATTGGGAGACCAGCCTTGCTGTACAGCCATGTGGTAGATCGTGCCACCAGTGACGCCCTCGTCACGTCTGAAGGAACGCCATTTTTTCTGGCACTCCCCGGGATGGTATCTTCCGGAATCACGTCGGCTCCAATCGTCCCACACGCTGCAGGAATAACCCTCAAGTTTGAGCGCCATGCCTACGTCAGCCCATTCCTGGTAACTCAGCAGGGAGGGATCTATGTGATTAAGTAAATCTTCCAGATTTGTCCTGTTCTCCATTTATCAGTACCCGACCGCCCTCGGTGGATCTGCAGGCGGTACATAAGCTCGTGGGTTTATAGTTCTCGGGGTCTTCCAGCCGTTCGCCGCGATCCTGTCGATCAGGTTCCTTGCCTGTTCAAAGGACCATGTGCCTACTTCCTGAAAGCCTCTCATCTCAAGCTGTTTAATCTGCTTCGGAGTTGCAAGGCCGTTCTGTTTCCTCTCGTTCAGCTTGTCGAGGAACATATCAGCAGCGCCCTGTGTCTGAATGTTGTCAGCTCGGATCCCGAGCTTCTCAAGCCTCTCTCTGGTGTCCTGCGATGGCTCCTGAGCCGCATATCCGAAGATTGGTTTGTATTCCATCAGTTCCTTCGCATCGATGCTCATGGCGTACTGCAGAGGATCCACGAGGCGGCTCTTCTTCCTTCGCTGCGCTGCAAGCTCCTTGGCCAAGGCCTCTTCGCGCTCCATCACCACTTCTTCGGAGGCTCGCTTCTCTGCCTCTTCGATGTCCTGAGCCTCTCCTGCAGCCTCTTCCATGTCTTTAGTCATCCGCCTGGCGACTTCCTCGTCTTCGCATATCAGTGCTGCAGGATGACATAACTCATGCCGTTCCGTCATCCAGAGGAAGTCAATGAGCAGCAGGTATTCTTTGCCGGTCTCCGGAGAGAGCCTGGTCCCTCTGCCGACCATCTGCGCATACAGCGGACGGGATCGTGTCGGCCGCAGGACGATGATGCAGTCCACGGCCGGGCAGTCATATCCCTCAGTAAGCAACATGGAGTTGCAGAGGACGTCATACTTACCATCTTCAAAATCCTGAAGGATCTCTGCCCGATCAGAGCTGTTGCCGTTGACTTCTGCAGCCACGAAGCCGCGTTCATTCAGCATGGCCATGAACTTCTGTGAAGTAGCGATCAGAGGAAGGAACACGATCGTCTTCCGGTTTCTGCAGTATTTCACCATCTCATCAGCGATCTGATACAGATATGGATCCAGTGCAGTCCCAATCTCCCCGACCTTGAAGTCTCCGGCGCTGATCCCGACCATGCTGATATCAATCTTCAGCGGAACAGTCAGTGCCTTGATCGGCACAAGGTATCCGCTCTTGATCGCCTGAGGCATGGTGTACTCATAAGCCAGCGACTCAAAGAAGGATCCGAGGTTTTTCATATCAGCCCTGTCAGGCGTCGCTGTGACTCCGAGGACCTGCGCATTGCCAAAGTGTTGCAGGACTGTCTGGTAGCTGGGGCTGATGCTGTGATGGGCCTCGTCGACAATGATCACATCGAAGAAATCCGGAGAAAACATCCTGAGCCTTTTTTCACTCATTAATGTCTGGACGCTTCCTACAACAACTCTGTACCATTCGCCGAGGCATGACCGCTCGGCCTTTTCGACACTGCACCTTAGCCCGGTAGCCTTCAGGATCTTATCGGCCGCCTGGTCGAGGAGCTCCCCGCGGTGCGCCATGATAAGCACCTTATATCCGCGGCGGACGCACTCCTCGACGATCTTGGCAAATACGATGGTCTTTCCGGTCCCTGTCGGCATGACTACCAGTGTCTTCCGGTGCCCCTGATCCCATTCTGCAAAGACGCCCTCAAAAGCTTCCTGCTGGTATGGTCTGAGCTGCATCATTAGAAGCCACCGCCTCCCCAGGATGCCTGCTTCTTCTCCAGGAACTCGATATTTGTATATGTCTTTTCAGCATTTTCGCCTTTTCCCTTGGTCTTCTTCACTCTCACCTTGCAGCTCTGTCCGGCAAGCTCATTCAGAGCCCTGCCAAGGTTCGGCAGCGGTTCGCCCTTCTTCTTCTGGCCGGTTGACAGGAAGAGCTGGGACAGCTTCCACTCAAAGTCCGAATTGAGGACAAAATTCTCTCGCAGCTGTGCTTCCTGGCTATTCGGCAAATACAGGTTCACATAAACGATCCTGGTGGGGTTGCCATTGTACTCATTGGCCCACTGGCACATCCCGCTCTCAACATGATCGATACGCGCATCATAGTCCCCTTCCGGAACGTCGACAAACTGGCTTTCCTGCTCGATGCTGCCATTAAGATCTAATACATTACCCATGATTTATCCTCCTTACTTGTATTCGATTTCCTGCTTTTCTCTGACTTCCATGATGGCAGCTTTCAGCTGAGGCCAGTACCCGACGCACCATCCTTCAAGGAAGTCCTTCGGATAATCAAATACCCTTGTATCAGCTGTCATGTAACCTTTTGAAGATGCGATGTTCTGGATCTCCCATTCGTCGATTCTCGATGCGATCATCAGATCCCGGAGCGACTTAGGGATACGCGGATCCGGTTCGGTGTAATCTTCTTCGATGGGGATCTTATCCACGTCCTCCGGCCCCATGATCGTCGTCGGACTTCTCCTGTCGTACTCTTCTTTCGAGATCTGATAATTACCGTTTAACAGATCTCCCGGGACGAGATTTCCTGGCTTAATATGGAACAGGGATCCATCTTTTTCGAAGTAGAGATCTTCCTGAGCCGTAAAGCCCTGCAGATCCTTATCAACTTCCTTCGGAGGATCTTTCTTCTGGGTGGTTTTCTTCTGTTTCGGTTTTTCTGCAGGTTTCTCAGGCTCCGGCTGAACAGGATCCTGCGCGAAGATCGGCGCGATCGATGCGTATTCAAGCGGGAGTTCATCCGGCATGCCGTAACGGTTCTTGGCATCCCAGAATGGAGTGTGGTTGGTATGGATCACCCTACGGCCACCCTGTGCCTTATTCTTGCCCTTTGCAGCTCCCTGGTTGTCGACGTTGATCACATTTACCTTGTAATTGAGGAACAGGACCGCGTCAGCCCATTCTCTGATCAGCGGAGCGACCTTCTTAGAGGTCTTCATTTCCCAGTGGTCATAAGCGCCCATCTCTTCCGGAAGCTCCACCTTCCGGAGCTGCGCGTGGGCCGTGATCACGACATTGATCCCTTTTTCAGCGACCTCACTCATGAGATTCAGCATTTTCCCGAAGCGCTCTGCGCTGTATGTATATCCTTTGCCAAATCCGAAGTCCTCTATCCCGTTTTTCTGGTTCTGCTTCAGGAGCTCGTCGATTTCCATCTGCTCGGCCCAGTCTGCAGTATCAAGGACCAGTGTCTTGCAAATGCCTGGATTGTCCCGGATGAAGCGGACCTCATCAAGCAGCATCGTCCATGACGAAGGCTTGTCGAGACGCTTCACATCCATATCTTTTGTTGAGTCTTCGGTGTCAATGAACACCGGATCCGGAAACTGGCTTGCCAGTGTGCTCTTGCCGATCCCTTCCGGACCGTAGATCACTATCTTTTTAGCGCCTGGAAGCCTACCGCTCGTAATATTAAAAGCCATGTATCATTTCCTTTCCGCATGTGATAATTCCCTGGCTGTTTCTTCCGGGAAGAATGTCACATACATATTTCTGTTGATCAGGTCAAAACCTCCTGAAGCGAGAATCTCTACATCTTCTCTGTTGATCTCTTTTTTATAATTCTTATGACAGGTATACATCCTGCAGATAGCCGGCCGGACGGAATAAATGGCACATCTGTGATCATCCCGGTCAAGAAGGAACGGACAATCATTATGGATCGTAGGACCTGAGAAAGGGCCCTTTAAAAAAAGAGGCTTTGAAGGGCGGATTCCGTGTTCTTCAATGTACTTTCTGATTCTCTCTACGTCCTTATCTGCAATAGGAATGATGTTTCCGCAGCAGTTGCCACAGTCACGGCATTTCCCATTATCTGTAAAATCTATCGGATCCTCTATGGAGAGCACGTCTGTTGCTTTTCTGAACCTGTACTGTTGAGAAACTCTCATATCAGAACCCCGCGCCAGGCGTCCAGCCTGTTACTGTGATTGGCTTGTCAGGATCAGGCTTAACAAAACTGCCATTCTGTCCTTCGACGTATCCGTCAGTGATCACGACGCTGCACTCATCACCGGTGCTTACCCTCGTGGCGATTGCCTGCAGGCCTTCCTGCTCCAGCCACTTCCCAAACTCCTGAAGTGTGTCGAGATCCATCGCTTCGAGCCTGTCAAGCAGGACAAAACCGCATTTGGGATTCAGCTTTCTTACGATGGACGTGGAGACGATCATCTGCTCGGCTCCGGACATGTTGTCCCACTTCTGGCCGTTGTAGACCAGTTCTCCATCCTGGACTGACAGACCCGGCAGAGGAAGATCCGCATTTTCCAGTAAGGACGCCTTTTCATTCTGAATCTTCTCCAGTATCACAGTCAGCTGAGAATACTTATTGCGGTATTCCTTGGCATCCTCTTCGGCTTTTGTCTTGTCAAGGTTCGCCCGGACCTTGCGATTGATCAGGTCGATCGTTTCAATAGATCTCTCAAGTTCTTCCGTTGACTCGTCCTGCAGCTGCTCCGCTGTATGGAAGGCAACTTCCTTATCCTCGCAAGCCTTGTTATATTCTGCCTTTACCTCTTCAAGTCTCCTCTCAGCTTCCGCTGCCTGTCCGTAAGCCAGGGAAAGCTTTTTCTCCAGGTATTCAACCTTTTTTTCCAGCTCGGAAGCGTAATCACGTTTCCTCTGGTTTTCACCATTCTTAGCCAGGATGTCCTGTTGCTGCCTGATCAGTTCCGATGCACTGACAGGCATTTCCGGAGCATCAGGATAATAAGGCTGTTCCGCGGCGAACTTTTCTTTCTGATCAGCGATACGTCCGATCATACGGCGCTCATCATATGTTTCATTGAATTTCTGCTCCAGGGAGACCAGCTTGTCACCGATCCCAATGATCTGCAGGAGCGTATCCGCCTTTTCCTTTCCGGAAGACTCCATGAACTTCGGCAGATTGATGGCCAGCTCCTCCACAAAATCATCCAGGATCCTTTGACCTGCCTTCTTTCCAGAAGGATCTGTCACTGTAAGGTCGCTGTTTTTGCCCTTGCGCTCTACGACAAGACCGTTGTCCATGATCACCTTCAGACGCGGGGGAATGGTGCTGTCCGCGTTCTTGGCCTCTGAGGGGCGGTACCGGTTGCCGCCCAGAGCCCATGCGATCGAGTCGAGCACAGAAGATTTGCCCTGCCGGTTCTTCCCGCCGATGATCGTCAGGCCGTTCTGTGTGGGCTCGATCATTACGGCGTGGATCCTCTTCACGTTTTCGATTTCCAGTCGATTGATTTTCATGCTATAATCTCCTTGTGATGTTCTTTTTTTAGCCCTGGTCCGTGTTCCAGCACGCCGGGGCTCTTTTTGCATATACTGCCATATAAACGGCGGATCCGATCGCGATCACTGCAGCGACCGGGCTGTCCAGTGCGTAGTCGATCGCGCCTGTCCCGACGATCAGCGCCAGGACGAACAGTATGTCCTTCATATTGCGTCCCTCCTTGAATAGTCTCTCCTCTTCGGGAGCCTCCCCTCCTTCCGGAGATCGCTCGCCCTGGTCTCGCAGGCCTTCGCGGTCTTCCCGATCGCAGCGGCGATCGCGCTGTACGGCTCGCCCGCGCGGTACATCCTGTCGAAGGTCCGCCGCTGTTCCTCCGTCCACGTCCAGGGCGTGCGCAGCGGGACGTCCGGAAGTGATCCCTGCCTCTTCCTGGAATAGATCCTCGACATGACCTGCTTCGGTGTCATGCCCAGCTGATCAGCGATCTCTGCATTCAGCTTCCCCTGCAGGTACAGCTCTTCCAGGACCTTGTCCCTCTCAGGCGTCCAAAGTGCATTCGGCCTTGGCTGCTTCTTTCCTTTGTTCCAGGGCTCGCGCTCATTCACGGGAGCAGGGGCGTTCTCCCGGATCTCGATGATCACCGCGCCCTCCGTGCTCGGCGCCTTCGGCTTGCGGGCCCGCGTCGGCTCCAGGCGCGGCACCGGCAGCCTCGCTGGATCAATCTTTAATGCTGCGACCATCGATCTCTGCCCTTTCAGTTATGGTCCGGATATTGGCTCCCATCATCGCGCCGACAAAAGCGCCGATCATTTTCGCGGGAATTATGACTCTTCCACTGCGCGATCTGATGATGTTGTGCGTGAACGATCCGAGTGCCTTCGAGACCTGATCCAGTATCTCGACAGGCACGCCTGATCCGATTCCGGCCATGGCCGTGTTCGCCTGGGAATCCTTCGGATTGATAATGAATGCGAGAACAAATTCGCCCTCGTACTCGACGTGCTCGCCATTTCCTTCAAGTGTTACCTTTACCATTTATTCTTTTCCTCCTGTCATCTAATCTGTCTCACTATCTGCCCGATCTGCTCATTCGTCAGCTCCCTGATTCTGCAGATACTGGCGAACTGTATCAGCGCCGGAGAGAACTGTCCCTGGCGCCATCTCTTCAGAGTTGTCGGTGCTGCTCCGATTGTCTTCGCCATCTTCTCGCAATTCACTGTCTGGCAGCCTTCTCCGAACAGCATCTTTTCCGGTGTCTTCACTTAGTACCTCCTTCCTTATCTTTCGCCTGTCCACGTAATCCGTACACTGTCCGCGCCGTTCATAACACGAATGCCGGCGCGCGCACCAGTGACAGGCGTCCCGGTGGCTCATTGTTCTGCCTCTGCATCGTCCTCAGTAAAGAGTTCCTCAATGCTGAGTTTTGGATTCACGATCTTGCGAATGGCAAGGGCCTCAGGCCATGTGAAATCGGTGTCTCCGTTGATCTTATTCCTCAAGGTTTTTTCGGTTACGCCGATCTGATCTGCAAGAGCAGTAATAGTGATCTTTGCTTTGATCATCTCTCCTCTTAAAAAGCTGTGCATTTATACCTCCTTTCCGAAATTACCCGTTAACGGTTAGCTATGCACATATATTATTACCGTTAACGGTCATTGTCAACAATTTTTTACCGTTTACGGAAAAATAATATTGACGAAATTGTTAATTAGCGGTAATATTTTACCTGTAGAAAAGAAGGGAGGATCTGATATGGGACTTGATAAAATTGCTGAATATAAGAAAAAATTAGGTCTTACAACAGAGGAGCTGTCCATCAGGTCCGGCGTTCCTGTCGGCACTCTGAATAAGATTTTGAGTGGTGCGACACGTGATCCGAAGCTTGAAACCTTAAAGGCAATAGCAAAAGTCCTGGGGCTCACTCTGAGTGATTTTGATGATGAGGATGTTTCTACACAGCGCTCGAATACACTTGCTGCTCATTTTGAAGGGGAAGATCTGACCCCAGAGGAATGGGAAGAAATTAACAACTATGTAAAATTTGTGAAATCAAAAAGACACGAGTCTTGATTTTGGGACACCATGTCATGGTATCCTTTTTTCGAGAGGAGGGAGGGATCATGACAACAGAAGAGCTGCTCAGGCAGGAGGCCGCAGACAGCGGCGCCGAAGTTATAGATTGGAATTTTGAAAGCAAAAACATTAAAGGGCTGTACTGTGACGGGATGATCGCGGTCAGCTCTTCCGTTCCTACAAGCGCAGAGCGGGCTTGTGTGCTCGCGGAGGAATTGGGACACCATAAGACCGCAGCGGGTAATATCATTGACCAGCGCCGTGCCTCAAACCGCAAACAGGAACTGACTGGCCGTGTATGGGCCTATGATCGTCTGATCGGACTGGCCGGGATCCTCAGAGCCTTCCGGGCCGGATGCCGAAACCGTTACGAGATGGCAGAATATCTGGATGTGACTGAGGAAATGCTGGACGACGCAATGAAGTATTACCGTAGAAAATACGGAAAATGTGCAAAGTATGGAAAATATGTGATTTATCTTGACCCACTTGGAATTATGGAAGTGTTTTAAAGAAAGGAGAAGGACATGGCAACAAAGAAAAAAGGGTCAAACACGGGTATTCCGGGGCTTTCATTCAGCATGAACAAAGCACTTGGGATTACAAGCGCAAAGAGGAAAATCGCAAAAGCGACTGGCATTCCTACCACAAAGGCAGGCCGTCAGAAAAAGGTTGGTAAAATTCTTGGAATTAAATAACTAAAAAATCCCCCACCCTGCGCCAACAGGATGAGGGCAGCCCCGAATGGAGCCGGTAGAGTTCTCAACGACATTATACTCCTATCGGGGCTTTATTTTCTATACCCTGAAAGGAGGTTTTTTATGCCAACTGCAAGAAAATTAAAGTCCGGGTCCTGGAACTGCAGGATCTTCTCGCACTACGAGTACGGACCGGACAACCGGAAGCTCCGTGTGTATGAGTCTTTTACGGTCAAGGATCCATCAAAGCGCGGGAAGAAGGAATGCGAGCGCCTTGCATCAGAATGGTCCTGTTCGAGGAAGGAACGATGCGAGGATATGACAGTCCGTGAGGCTATACGTAAGTATATCGACACGAAGGAGCATGTGCTCTCTCCCGCCACGATCCGCGGATATGAGTGCTATCGCAAGAAGTGTTACAAGCTAATCGATGATTGTGACATCCGAACGCTGACACAGGCGAATGTCCAGGCATGGATCAGTAAACTGTCCCAGACACATCGCCCGAAGTATGTGAAAAATGTCTATGGCCTGTTTACCGCAGCTGTGACATTCTCCGGCGGACCGTCATTCAATGTTACGCTCCCGGCAACTCCTGTTCCACAGCTTCACACGCCTTGCGACGCTGAAGTGAAACAGCTGATGGATCACATCAAAGACAAGTATGAGCTCCGGATTGCAGTCATGTTCGCTGCCTTCGGATCTATGCGTAGAGGTGAGATCTGCGCCCTGGAATATAGCGACCTGGATGGTAATGCGATCAGGATCCGCAGGAGCATGGTCCGTGATAAGGATGATTACTGGATCACGAAGGACACGCCGAAGACAGACACGTCGAACCGTACCGTCATCCTGCCTGACTTCGTAGTCAATCAAATCGATAAGACGCGGACCGGCAGGATCGTACCGATCACTCCGGAGCAGCTGACGAACCGCTTCCGCCGGGCCGTGAAGTCTGCAGGCGTGGAGAAGTTCCGTTTCCACGACCTGAGGCATTATTACGTCTCGATCGCTCACTCTCTCGGAGTGCCTGATGCTTATGTGCTTGAAACAGCCGGTTTTAAGACAGATTATGTCATGAAGAAGGTGTATCGAGACACGCTGCCGGACGTGATGGAGAAGGAGCGCAACAAGCTGAACAGCCATTTCTGTGATGCATTTTGTGATGCATAGATTGCGGTTTTTTGGTCGCGGGCGACCACTGACGGACGAATGCGACTAAACAGTAATGTCGGGAAAAGCCCGTAAATAAAGCAAAAATAAAGAACCCGCATAAATACGCAGGTTCTCGATACAGTGCCGGCGGTGGGACTCGAACCCAACAAAAAAGTGAGTAATAATAGGAAGAAACACCCTATTATGATGCATCCCGTGATGCACGGCACTATTTTTCCCTCTTGAGATTAGAATAACATTGCTGCACAAATAAGAAAAGCCCCGGAAGGAAGATCCTCCGGGGCTACTTCTTAGTTAAATCCTATTGAGTTTCTGTGTCAGTGCCTCCTGCAATACCTGCGAAAAATTCAATCCTGCAGCTGTCGCCGCCTCGTTCATCCATTCTGGAATAGTCAATGTTTTTTTCACAGCTTTGTTGTTGAACCGCTTCCGATATTCCATCGTATCGGCAGCAATATAGTTCACAAACTGATCTTCCTTCAGATCTATTGCTTTACCGTCTGAAGGTGCCGGAATAGGTCTTTTTTCTGCCTCATAGTCATATAAGGTCAGAGCCAGAACATCTTGTGCCATTTCGATGGCGTCTTTTAAATCGTCGCCAAAAGTGTAGCATCCGTCAAGATCCGGAAAGACCACATCATACTTCCCGTCTTCCAAAACAGTAAATACCGCTGGATAGACATATCCTCCTTTCATAGCCATTGTTCCACTCCCTTTTCTGAATATGTTGTTAAATTATATATAAGTGATGTAGAAGCACCGGGGCTCATTTGAGCCCCGCATCCTTCAAAATCCTGTCGCAAGTCCCTGTGGGGATTTCTTTCTTATGCCTTGCGACTCGAAACTCCTTACCCGTTATCGGGCTATACCATGTATCGTGCTTCGTACCGTGGTGTAAGTTTTCGCACTTGGCTTTTTTAAGAAGTTTCACAAGTTCTGAATATTTCATGCTTCTACCTCCTTTCTGATATTATAATAGCACGTATCAACACGTATGTCAAGCAAAATATGTATAAATACGTATTGTTTTTTTGTTTTTTTAATGTTATGATTTAATCAAGTTCAGAATATTTTATGTTCCCAGTGTTGTGCTGTCTCATTGTGGTGGTGGGGCAGCTTTTTTTTGCACTAAAAAAGAGCCAGAGGGTTTCCCCCTGGCTCTGCCCCCGATCGCCTTCCGGACTGTCGGCAGGTCTGTTACTTAGTCAAAGCTTAGTCAACACTTAGTCAAAGGTTAGTCAACGAATTAGACTAAGTGGTTTTGCTTATTCGGAACAGGGGAGGCTTTTAACCTCCCCATTCCTGATCAAATGCAGGTACCTGCTTAGATGATCTCAGTCTGAATATTTCGGCGTCACAAATCCGCGGATGTTGTTTCCGTTGACTGCAATCGTGCGCCGCTTAACCATGTCGCTGTAGTTTCCTTCAATGACAGTGATCTTGCCGGATGCCACCTTCTCTACGATTCCGATGTGGTCCGGCGTGCCGGTATTGTCTCCGGAGCCGCTGTCCTGCCAGTCATACAGGATGAAGTCGCCGGGCTTCGGAGTGTAGCTGTCAGACTCCACCCAGATCCCCATGCCTTTTGCCAGGGTAATCCACTGCGGGCAGCCGCACTCGATCGGAATGATGTCTGTGTATCCGCTGGCGATCGCAAGGTATGAACAGAATGTCGCGCACCACGGGTCGGTGTACTTCACGGCATATCCTCTCGGGAGCGGCTTCCGCGAATTATACTTGTCGATGATCCTGTGGTGGATCGTATCGCCTTCTTTCACTCCCACAAGGCTCTGGGCGAGGGAGACGATGTCCTTCCGCGGATACGTGCTACCCGCACTCACAGGTGCATCAAACTGCGTCAGGGAATATTCGTCGACCAGCTTCATGCAGTTTGTCGCATAACTGCTCCCGGTGGCGTATCCGTCGTCCTTGATCCTCTGCAGGTAGGTCTTCGGATCAGTCACGCCCTTGAGGTTATCGTAGCGAGTCCTTCCGTCGAAGAGAAACACAAAGTATCCCTTTACGCCCTCTTCCATGCTGTCATACACGCGGAAGTTGGCCGTGATGTTTGTAAGCGTTCCCGGCGTGTACTCCTCTTTCGTGGAAAGATTTACGCTCTTTCCCTTCCAGAGAGTGCCACACTTCAGGCCAAAATAGTTATGATACTTATAACCGAGCGAAGATTCTCCCCATCCGCTTTCGTGGATGGCCTGCGCGATGATGGGACTGTACACCTTCACGCCATACTCAGGGGCGTACTGACAGACCAGTAGTGCGATGTCCAGGATGAACTGCCTCCTCGCGGCCGTGATCTCATTGAGCTTGCCCGTCACTGTGTCCGTGGCTGCCTCCAGCAGCCGCCCGTATCCGTCGAAGCGGTAGAGCTTCCCGTCAATCGTCCGCGTCGCATTGATCACCATCGCCGGCTCCAGGTACCTCACGCCGAGCTCCGGGTCCTTATACCAGCCTGTCCGGAAGGCTCCTGTCTCATCCGCACAGTACCACTTCCCGTCGGTATTGATCCATCCTGTCTGTATCACGCCCCAGCCGTCGGCATAGTACTGCTTCCCGCCGTGTTCTACGATGCAGTTCTTCTGCATGATGCCCCATCCGTCCACGTAGTGCTGGCCGTTCCAGTCGGGGACGATGGTGTCCTTTGCCATCTTCCCGTCTTTTTCCAGATCCAGATAGTACCAATTCCCGTTGACTTCCTGCCATCCGGTCAGGATCCGGCCGTACCCGTCAGCGAGATACCACTGCTTATCTGCAGCCTGGAACCATCCGCCCGTCTGCATGGCTCCCTTGTAGTCCGGATGCAGGTAGCGATTGAAGCCGTCTGGCTTATACATCCCGGTGATCGTGTAGCCGTCGGCGTCGAAGTAGTACCACTTCCCGCCGATCGAATAGGCCCCGTCCTTGTAGCTTCCGCACTGCCAGCCTCTGCCGTCGTGCTTCCATTCATGATACGGCACATCCTTTATGATCACCTTTTTGCCCTGGCGGAAAGTGATCGTGCCGCCGTCTGCCTCAATGTAGAGATCTTCGTCTTGCTGCCGTACCGGGATGCCCTGCTGCTGCAGCCTTTGCGTTCCGTAAGTTGTCCAGCCTGTTGTGCCGGGGCCCTTCCTCTCAATGCATGACTGCCATGCTATCACGCATCCTGATGACTTTGCCGCCGCTGCAGCTGATTTTTCGAAGCTGTTTCCGTGATGGTCGACGTTCGTTCCGGAGATCTTCCAGCTGGCCTGCTCGATTGCCTCTTTAACGGCATCACACCCGTCTCCTCCGTAGGTCAGTCCTGTTTCGGGGGAGTGGATGGCCAAAGAGCCGTCATTGACAAACGCCCACGCTTGCCCTCCGTCGTTGTTCGTGAAGTGCTGCGGCTGCTTCCGCCACACCTTCCACGTCGTGTCACCCGCCTGGAAGGAGCTGCCTTTGTCGATATAGGTCACCGTGGTCTTCTTGGCCCGCATCCAATTCAGGAAGGCCTTAAACGATGCAATGTCATTCTTCAGGGCCCGACCGTTGGCCGAAGAGTCTACTCCAAAAGCAAGGGACTCCGGATCATAGCACTTTATCTCCCTGATCCAGAAGCGGTTGTCATTTGCAATCTGTTCCCCGCCGCCCCAGTGATCGCCGTGGATGTGGGAAATCACCAGCAGGTCAATAATCCGCGTGCCGTTCTCGTTCGGCTTGACATTCTCCATCAGCCAGTTAATCAGCCGGTTCGTCGGCTCGCCGCCTTCGAATGCGTCTAAAAGCATGACCTTCCCGTCGATGATCAGGCCGAGTCCGTCACCCTTGCGGACGTCACTTTTCCCGGCAGGAAGCGTAATCTTCGGAAAATATCCACTCAGCATTTTTTATCCTCCAAATTAAAAAAGAGACCCGAGGGTCTCTGATTAGTTTGCTACGCTCCAGCCCTTGCCGGTGGCTATTGCTTTTTCGGCTGCTGTCAGTCTTGCCACGTTGGTGTTCGTCAGGTTGATCGTCTTGCCGGATACGCTCGGCAGGCTCTCAAGGATCCTGATCAGCGACTCATGTGACAGGCTCCGGCTGTTGGCGTAACTGTGGTTAAGCTTGATCGCGGAAACATACACGTCTTTGAGAGCATAACAGTCTCCTAAGAACTGGGCGGGGTTCGCCGTGATCGCTGACAATGTCCATCCTGTGAGGACTGCTTTCTCCAGCATGTAGCAGTACCGGAACATAGTTGCAACCGTCGTGCAAACTGCCAAATCCCAGTTCTTGATCGTGATCTCCTTGAGCGCGATGCACTCCGTGAACATCGACGCGCACGTGGTTACCTTCTTCACATCCCAGTTTGACAGCTCGGGGATCTCCCTGATTGTCCAGCACTGCCCGAACATGCTGGCCAGCGTGGTCACCTTTGCCGTATTCCATCCACCGATATTGCCTACACTCCGCAGGCTATAACAATACTGGAACATCGACGCAAAGGACGTGCAGTTCTGCGTGTTCCAGGTGTGCAGGTCGAGCTCTTTGAGGCTCCAGCAGTTTGCAAACATGGACGCCATGGATGTCACTGTTGATACGTTCCATCCGGAAACGTCAAGTTCCTTGAGAGATCTGCACGCGCTGAACATGGATCCGAGGGAATTTGTCAGCCTGAAATCCCAGTTCTTGATGCCTGTGATCTTTTCGAGGGAATAGCAGTTTACAAACATACTGTTTGCAGTATTGTTACCGTTTCCGAGCCCTGTTACATTCCAAGCCGGGAAGGCCAGCTCCTTGAGGCTCCAGCAGCCGCTGAACATGCTGTAGATGTTTGTACATGCGCTGGTTACGATAATCCCGGACAGGTCGATTTCCTGTAAGCTGTGGCAGTCCTGGAACATTGATGCCACAGTTGTCAGTGTTCCTGTCATCCATCCTGTGATCTTCACCCGCTTGAGGTTGTGGCAACCGTTGAACATGCTGCTTAGGTTTGTCACCTTGCCAACGTCCCATCCGGACAGGTCGAGGCTTTCCAACGATCTGCAGTTCTGGAACATGCCCGAGAGCGTGGTCACGTTTCCGACGTTCCAGCTGCTCACGGGGGCCTCTGCAAGGCAGAAACACGCATATAACATCGTTGCAAAGGTCGTGCAAAGGTGAGTGTCAAAGTCGGCAAGTCCTTTGACCTCCTTGAGGCAGTAGCAGTAATAAAACATGCTGACCATCGTTGTGGCCTTGCCCGTGTCCCATCCTCTCAGGTCGAGGCTTCGTAGAGATCTGCACCCATAGAACATGCTTGCAAAAGTCGTGACATTTGACACATCCCAGTGCTTCGGGTCGATGTCGGGCAGGTTCATGCAGTTATAGAAACAGCTGTCCATTGCCGTAACATTGGGAGTGTACAGCCCTGATATGTCGAGAGACCTCAGAGACTGGCAGTCATTCCAGGCACTGTGCAGGCTTGTCAGCGATGCGCCGCCGACGATCTTTTCCCTCTGCAGTGACCACGGCGCCCAGAAGATTGTGGTGCTTGATGATAGATATACGAGGTTCGGAATATAGGCGATCCTCTCCAGCATCGGCTGCTGGCGTGAAGCCATCGTAAAGCCGTCTCCTGTCGCCGCTGCCATATACAGGTGCGTCAGGGATCCTGTGATCCTTACTACCACATAGCCTTCGTACTCTGTGAGCCATTTGGTGTATGTGGTGCTGGCCGTGATGGCCTGCGTTTCATCGACGACATATTCACCGTTTTCGATATGCCCGATGTCTACAGCCGCCGAACCACCGCTCTTGAGGTCGATTTTGAGCGATACGGCTGCCGCCTCTGCATCGGCATCATAGGTCATATAGACGATCTCCTGATCGCCTTCCATCGTCAGGTTAAGGCTGTCGAGGTTCGGCCATCCTTCCGGACGCGTCCATACGTCAGACTGATCACGATGATAGATATCCAGGTCATATGCCTCGAAAAAAGGCTTGTTCAGCTTTTCTATCATCTGCGGCGGGGTAAGGTTCGCCCACGATCCTGTCCTCTTCCGCACGGCTTCACCAAACGCGCCGGCTGTGTCGTCGTGAATGGAATAATATCTTCCGGGGAGTCTTTCTACTGCCGACATCAGAAGCTCACCTCCTCTACCGACGGATATGCGGCAAGGACGAGGTCATAGATCTCTGCCTTATCTGCCGCCGTAAGAATATAGGCGTCACCCTTTGCGCCACGTATTGAGCCCGTCGTGAACGCTGTATGATCATCATCATCCAGTGTGATCGTCAGGGTGTAATCGTCATTAAGGACAATGCTTGCGATGCCTATCCCCTGCTTGCCCGTCGCGCCCCTGATCGGACCCGTAATGTACGTTGTCTCTTCTTCGTCGTTCATGATAATGGTCAGGGTAAAATCATCATTGAAAATGATGCGCTTTATCCCTGTTCCCTGGTCGCCTTTGACCTTCAGAGATTCCAGCCACTCTTCTTCTGATCCTTCAAATCCGCGAATTTTGGCGATGTCAAAAGCGGAATATCCTCTTACTACAGGACCGTCAAGGGTGCCCTGAAGCGCGTTTGTCTGTCCGAGCTGTCCTATCAGTCCCATCAGCACACCTCCTCCGTAATATACAGTTCGCCGGTAAGAAAAGTATCCACGACAGTATTTCCAGGCGACCTGAGCTCAATATCATACACATACGGCTTCCGGCGCGATGGCAGCAAACCTGTCTCTGATGCTTCCAGTCGCAGGGTCAGCCTATCGTTGGGGATCGTCTTCACGATCAGCGGAGACTCATCGTTATACTTGCTCTTTACCGCAAAGCGGATCTTATCACCAGGTGCAGGAACATAAGCCTCACCCTCTGTCGTGCTGATATAAACAGGGACCTCCAGCGTATCGCCGCGCGTGACCGTGATCGTGTTTCCATCAATCTGTACCATCGGCCTTACCTCCCAAAATCGACATGATAGGCGACAGGACCGCCATTACCAGGCCTGTGACGATCGGACGGAATTCAGGAGCAATGGCCGTATACCCGACAATCAGGTCGAGGTTGGCAATGATTACAGCAATAATGCCCTGCACAATCGTCCTGGCAAGCCTGTACTTCGTGTCGTTGCTACTCAAAAATTCTTTCATCTGTCCTCACCTCTCTTATGTGCCTGCTTGTTGATATACCTGTGAATAGTATCGGTAGCTTCTTCGGTTGGCCCGTTGGCACCTAATTGCTGCAGGCCCCCGAGTACACCGAGCATGGCCTGCATTAAGATCTCACGCTCCTCCAGCGACTCCGCCGCGATCTGCTCGATCGATTTCTTCCAGCGTTCCATTTCGTTGATCCTCCCGTAGTCCCGATCCAGTTTCTCCTCGATCTGCCTGACGGTCTCCTCGATCGCTGTGAGCCTCTCATTTACGCTCTTGTCAGTAGCTTCTTTTTCACTTTTTTCCGTCGCTTCCTTCACAGCAGACCCGGAGACACGTTTTTTAAAATCCGGCCACTCCTTATAAATGAAAAAGACGACAAGAAATGCTAAAAGCAGCCACTCTCCGAGCTCACCCGGCGTGACTGCCTGCTGAAGTACTTTGTCCATGTTGTTGCCCTCCGTACAAAAAGGACACTCTCGCGAGTGCCCTCCTTACTCAATATCATGCGGTTCGCCGTTGAACAGCGCGACGCCAGAATAAAACGCCGTAAACAGCCCCTGGCTCATGCGGTAGCGCCCGCGGTCCGGATTGCAGATCACCACATTTCCGGTATCATCTGTTCCGCAGCACACGCACCAGTGATTATACTTCCACCAGACAATGGACGGCCTGTCCTGCCGGATCAACTCATCGGCATCCATGCTGTATGCTTTCATGTCAAGGCTGTGTGCTTTGCCGACCCTGAGCAGGTCTTTTGCGCTGCATCCGATGAGGCGTGTATTGCACTCCACAATCAGATCTTCCAGACTTATCTCTTCGCCATAATAGGCAAGGAGCATTTTAAGACATGTCGGCCCGCAGTCAACTTCCGCCGGAGACGTTACGGGAAGCACATCAAACATAAGATCACCTCCTTATCTGAGCGGATCGGAAGGCGTGTCGATAACGTCAAAGGTAAACCGCTTATGCTCTGCAAGGGCAACACCTTCCGGATCGAGCGGTGGAAGCTCCTTGTTGTCAAGATCCTTCTTTTTCTCATCGATGATATGTTTCATTACTTCAAGATCTCTTTCCATGTTGTCCTCCTATCACATAAACACTATACTGTTACCACTGCCCCAGCTAACAACCTCCAGCAGCTCCTCAAGAAGCATCATTTCCTCCGTTTTATCCACTACATGGTACTCATCCTCTACCGTGTAAGGATCAATCTGCTTCATCGTTTTTATCAGATACTGTGACTGTTTATTGTGGGGCCACTTCTCATCAATTTCCTCTTTTGTATACTTAATGTGCTTGATCCATCCGCGCCGCTTCCGCTCTTCCGGATTCTCATCAAACCATGCCTTGACGCCCATCACAATCCTGCCTGTAATGCTTCCATCAGGGTCGTTTATGGGGCAGTACTTTCTTTTGAGGTTCTCGTCAAGCTTTTCATAATCCCATGTCATTGATCATTCCTCCTCATTCGTCACTGCCCCCCCCCGATGAATTTGTCGGGAAGGAAGAATGGGTGTTCATAAAGCGCCACAGCTTCTTGCCGCCGATGCTCGTATAGTGCAGGTCGACCATGTTCACGCCTTCACGCTCTGCCTGAGTGTGCTCCGTCGCAACCTTAATATCATCGGACGGCGGGGTAAGTGTTATGCTGTACTGCCCGGCATGCAAGAACCTGATTTCAAACCAACAGCCGTGTGTGTCGTCGTCAATCTCCGGAAGAATAAACTCAATCGGGCAGTCGATCACCGTATTACACCTGTATGTTATGTTCCGCGTCATGCCCTCGAATGTGGCTTTGGCATGGACGAAGTGTACTGGAGGAAGCGTCTCCCCGGCCACCACTTCTGCGGCTGTGTACGTCTCTCCGCTGCGTGTGTAGTATGTTTTCCCGCTGACAAACTCCGTGTCACCGGTAAGGACATAAGAGTGGACATAATAAGTGTTCGCCTGGATCGGTTCCCCTGCGGTCACTTCCGCAGCTGTATATACGCCTCCGCTTTCTGTGTAATACACAGTACCGGCTACGAATGCCTCATCCTCAGTCAGGTCGTACTGGTCTACATAGTAGATCGTCGGAATTGTCTCCCCGGCCTTTACCGCAGCCGGCACATACTCTCCGTCTTCTATCGCGTAATACGCTGTCCCGACAAAGGTCGTATCTTCAGTGAGGGTGTACTGGTCAACATAATAAGTATTCTCAGCAACAGCTTCCCCAGGCGTGACCTCTGCCGGCGTATACACACCTTCAACCAGGGTGTAGTAGGCTATTCCATCAACGAACACCGTGTCGCTGGTGAGCACATAGGCATGCGTGTAATAGGTGTCCGGAGGAACCTCCATATTGGCAATGACGGCAGCCTGTGTATATACCGTGCCGCTCCTGGTGTAATAGGCCGTCCCGACAAATGCAGCGTCCGTAGTTGGCTTATACTCCCATGTTGCAAAATCATCAGCGTCATACACATAGAATGTCGTCCGGTAATCGAGGTTTCTGACTGCGAGGTCCGTTGCTTTAAAGACAAATGTGTCTGTATAGGATCCCCAGTTAATAATTACAGGCTGTGACAGGGACGCTACTTCGAACCGAACGGCCACGCAGATGTGATCTGCTCCGATCGCTGCAATATATCCTTCCGCTCCTGTGACCGTGGTTTCTGCGGTCACTTCAGAACCGGTCACAGCGGTGATCTTTGCGAAAACATACCATCCTGTCTTCGTAAGGCCGTATTCCGAGTACCCTGACACATCGTCGACATATATCGGGATCCCAACTGCTTCCACGGCCGTCCCGATCGCCAGCTCCGTCTCCGTCAGTGACTCAACCCTATTCGGCGTGATATTTGCCACCGCCTGCTGAGCAGTTCCAGCGTTGGTGGATGCCGACTGTGCATTCGCTTCAGTCTGCTGCACAGCCTGCTCCACTTCCGTGTGGACGATCTCGATCCGCTCCGCCAGCGAATGGCACTCCGCCACGCCTGCGTCGATTGTGTTGTTTGGATACGGAGACTTCTCTACCGATATGGTAATGTTCGCAGTGCCGAACACTGCCTTGCCCTCGTACAGCACAACCTCTGCCGCTGCACTGCCGGCCAGTGCGGTCAACTTTGTGTCAATCACTGCCTTGACAATCGATCCCGTGATAATGCATTGATAAGAGAATCCAAGGCCGTCCTTCCGCGTGCCCCTGAATACCGCCGTCAGGCGCGGGGGAAGCACTGCGCGCTCCATGCCGTTAAGTACTTCAAAGAAGACAGGATAGGCATCGTCGTACTGCGATACCTTCACAACGTCTGAGTACCCTCCTGGCTTAAGATTTATCCTGGCTGTCCTTGATAGCATCTTTTTCCTCCTTCTGCTGCTTTTCCCACTGTACGAGGTCTGCCTGGTACTGTTTTGCCGTCATGGCTCGGAACTGTCGGTATGTGTCGAGCAGGATCGGTTCGACTACATATGGAGGAAGCCCTGATTCATTGATGATCTCAAGCAGTTTCTTCTGGAATTCGACTCTTCTTATGCTCTCTGGTTTCATTCATTCCTCCTTAAACAAGCTGTACCCTGCCGATGTATGCTATGCTGTCAGGGTCGTTTGATCCGTACACATAAAGGGTTTTATTGTTGGGGTTCGCGGCAAAAGACAAGTATTTGCACATCCCGGATTCATGCCAAACCGCGCACGCGCCATTATGACCTGATTGAGATGGATAAGCCTCAGCAATCTTGCCGATATTGACGTTGTTGAGATAGAAGTCCATCGGATGTACCACCGATCCGAGGGTGAGCGCCGTGTGATTCAGCCACAGATACGTTGAGCCGTCTTCTTTCGCCGTTATCTCATCGTAGCAGAAGGAGTAGCTGTATGACTTCGTGGTGTTCTTTCCGCTTCCCGATCCAGTCCCGTGGTCATAACTGAGATAAAGCCCGTCTACCGCATAGGTCGTTCGGTAGTCCCTCCACTCAACAGGATCCCCTGGTGATGGACTGCGGGTCGTTTCCATCTCTGAATGGCATATGATTCCGTCATTTTCAGTCGATGAGGGAAAATTAGTGTTGATCTCGAATTCCGTGTCACTGTCGGTATCTATCATTCGCGACTTGATATTCATACCGCCATTGTCCAGCTCGACGTAGGACAGTTCGTCCGCTTCTGTCGGTATCCGCAGGTAGGAATTTGGCCCGCCGTTGACATACACATCCTCGAGCGCGACCAGATGATTTGTTTTCAGCGTATTCGCTCTGTACTTAATATCAGCCTCTACGTTTGTCTGCAGAAAGTCCTCATCGTAGTTGTTCGCGGAGAGATTCCAGTAGTTGTCATCATCCTTATAGATCAACAAAGAACTCAACATGCCGACGCTTCCGGCTCCGGCGTCAACAGTAGAAAAAACTGCCGAAGTAAGCCCGACCTTCTCCCATGTCGACCCCGTATATTTATACAGTTCGTTTCCTTTATCCGTCTGGAACCACTGATCTCCGGCTGTTGCACCTGCCGGCGGCGTCGTGGAAGGAAGGTAGAAATTCCTGTTCTTTCCATTTGCCGCCGTAAGCGCTGTCACGCTCTTGTTATAGGCTGTCTTTGCTGCTTCGTAGGAGCTGGACAGTGATACGTCACTGTACTCAAAAGATCCATCGGAATACGTGGTCTTCTGGCAAACATACAGGCTGTTGGTACTTCCTTCCGTGTAGGTCGGCTCTGTAGTCGTCCATCCGGAAGGCGTCGCCGTCGTTGGCTTCGCCGGAGGGGATGCTGTGGATGCCTGTAGCTTGTAGTACCAGGTCACGGACGATATATCCACCGTCTGGACGAGGGTTGTCGACGCACGTGCGATTATTGCCATAATGCCCTCCTTAAGAAGATTCAAGACGTGCTTCATAGACTGCTTTGTCCGTAACATCCCCGGCGCTGATCACAAGTGTAGCTCCCGTTGTCGACATAGCCGTTGAGGATCCGTCTTTGTACCATTTAATCGTGCCGAGTGCAGCAATTGCCGTAGCATCCAGTTCTGTCCCGCCCCTGTAAACGTGTGCCGTCAGCGTGGTGGCGATTGACGTGTTCTTGAAGATTGTTCCTGCGGAGCTGGTGATCACCATCGCGATTGCATCATCGCCGTCATCTCCTGCATATTTGCTCCATGTGTATGATGACTTACTGCTCGGAGCAGAGTTTGTCGATGTGATCGCAATGCCTACATATTTCGTGTTTGATGTCGGAGTGGTCACAAAGTCAGTTCCGTCCGAATTTGCGCTGTACCGCACAAAAGTGTATGAAGAAGATCCTGCGTCTCCTACATATTTGCTCCACGTAAATGCCGTGTAGGCAGGGCATGTGGAAGAGGATCCTACATAAACGCCGATATACTTTGTGCTGGCAGAAGGCGTGTCCGTCATGCTGCTGCCGTTGGAGTTGGCGCTGTACCGGATATAGGTGTACATGCTGCTCCCGGCAGCTCCGGTCTTCGATGCCGTGATCGTGAACTTTTTATGGATCGTCAGCCCGTCAACAACAACAGGGATGTCAACTTCTCCGGTGTCCCCTGAGAATGCCGCCCCTGACTGCAGGGTTATCGTGATGCCAGGATTCGCTGCGCTGTAAGGACTGCTCGTCGATACGCTTGCCGAGATCTTCCCTGTAGGGCTTGTAGTAGGAAGCCCGATATTTGCCTGTGTAATGGTCGGCGTGCGGCTTTCCGTGCCCCTGAGCACTACCACCTGCGTTATAAAAGATGTATTCGCAAGTGCTTTTCCATCCTTGTCCGCCGCAAAGCTTGACGCTTCACTGGTAAGCAGTACGGAATACGCGTCTGTCAGGTCAACGACCGTAATCTGGTCTGTAGCTTTTACTGCCATTTCTTTCTCCTATATCTCCAAATCACATTTGAATACTATCTTTTCGTCCACGTCTGCAGGCGTGATCGTAAGAGTGAAGCCATCGTTTGAAATGTGGCTGTCGGAGACGCTCATCACGCTCCAATCATTGTCATCAATCTTGCGCCAGTACCACTGCAGGAAAGCCCCTGATCCGAACTGTGACCTTAAAGCAGTAATATTGGTGATCGTGATCGGCCCTTTGTAGACTGTCACGGTGAGTTCTGTGCTGAAATTGTTGCTCTTGAAAAGGACCCCTTTGCTTGAGTCGATCTTCAGGAGCGTGGCATCTTCACCGGCTTTTCCTGCCGTCCCGGAGGTCTGCTGCCACGTGTATACCGTAGGATCCGTAAGGTCCGGTGTCTCCGTAAGCCTGTTGGCTGCCATGCCGACATACGGCTTTTCCGCAGGATCCAGCGAGATCCCCGTCCCGTATTCGTCGTCTGCATATGCTATCCAGGTATACAGGGTGAGCCCGCTTGATATGCTTTCCACCCTTCGCTGCAGCTCGGCCATCTGTTCGCTGATTCCGCTGCTCTTTATGATGTAATTGCCCAGCGTGATCTTCCGCTCGTCCCTGGTCACTGATGTCTCCATCTTCAGGATCCGCGCCTCAAGGAACAGCTTCCCTTTTTCGTCGACAACCCGGACCGTATCTCCGACCTTAACGCCTTCCGGAAGATCTACTACATCCGCTTCATAGTTGACCTCCATCTCGGAAATCTTCTTAAGCTGTGTTACAGCATGGCTGCAAAGCTCCGTCTGTGATGTCGTATCGTAGGAATATCGCTTTACGATGTGCCCGAGCCCTGTCCCCTGCTCATCCGGATTGACGTATCTTGACCATTTGGCAAGGGCTGATCTGCTCATCAGGTACTTTCCGCTGACGTAAATGTCTCCATCATCGTATGAGTAGCCCTGGAGCGTGATTGGCTCATTTGCTCCGGTCGGTGTTCCCCCTATGACATACAGCGCTGTTGCTATGTTTGCCACAGACTTTGTGATGCGCATTCCGGAGATATGCTTTCCAACCCTTAATACTGCTCCTGCATCTTTGCCGCGCTTTGCCCAGAAGTTAATATATTTATGCGTGACCTTAAGTTTGTCGATTGCAAATGAGAAAGAGAGTTCCGCATCAAACTGCGTGGCAAGGCTCAACAGCCTCTCTGTGACTGTGGATTCGCCCTCCCAACTGAGCCTCCTCGTGTAGGTCGATACTTCATTGACGCCGATCTCAAAACCGCTGTCTGCAGTAAAGATTGATGTATACTGCGCAATCGTCATCGCACCAGAAGCCGAGTATGCGGAAACGATCTCATTCAAAAGATCCATTCCTGCATCTTCCGCATAGATCTTAATCGTGCTTTTCCCAGTGTCCAGTTCGCTGTCGATGATCGTATAAAACTCAGCTTCATCATCAGAGCTCCGGAGCAGGTAGCTGCCTGGCTCTGCCATCTTCTCAGCTTTGGCCCTGTTCTTGTACACGAAATCGCACTCGAAGCTTTTAACCCCGGAGTCGACATCCTCTGCCTTAAAATCATCACTGATCAGCAGACCTTTCGGTAGCATCGTCGAGGCCTGCCCTATGATGCGCATCGCGCGGTCTGCAAAATAAAGAATCACAGGTAAACCTCCCTGTATTTCATGGTATAGGTATCATCATCCACCCACGATGATGCGGCACAAACGATGCTGTTCACTCCTGGTGAAAGCACAAAATCTTCCCACTGATTGCCGATCGCTCCGAGCTCAGGAGCATCTGTACCATTCACAGTGATGGATCCATCGCCAGTGTCGATTACCACGACGTCTCCTGGCATAAGCTTATTCGGGACATCCTCTGTCACATCGACGGCGTCTTTACGGAAGTGGACATAGAAGAACGCCATGTGGTCAGAAGTCATTGCCGTTTTATGGCCTGCAGCATACAGTGTGATTTCCAAAGCTTCCAGGTCTTCATAGTCGTCATTGGTAAACGTGTATGTCTGTCCCGCCACCTTGAATGCGATCTTTTTCCCGCTCTTTTGGATAACGGATTCTCCGCAGCTTATTCCTCCCCATGGGTTGTCGTGATTGGTCGTTGTTTGTGTGGCCGATGAGCTCTGCAGGACTATAACGCCGTTGACCCACAAGCGCCAGGCGCATCCAAAACCGTTAGGTGAACCGTCCATCAGTTCAACGCCTGCAAGCAGGTATTTGGTGTTGTTCTTTTCTCCGACGATATTTACCTGCATATTAAGGAGCTCGTCTTTTCTATAGGCAAACATCTCCCACTGCCAGGCCATCGTAAAGTTCTTTGCTCCGACATCATGATTGGAGTCTTCAGGTATCACTTTATTAAGTCCGGGACCGTGCCAGTCATTTCCCGTTCCGAAAGAGTCAGGGGTGACGCCATGCCCTTTGTTGGTCGAGCCACATTCCTTCCAGCTTCCCAACTGAATGTCTACCACAGGAGTAGACGTGAGCCCGTCGTTTACCGTCCATCCTGAAGGGACACCATCTTCAAAGCTGTCATTCACCAGCATCTCAGACCTCTGCACGTCCTGAGTATCTACTTCTTCCGGATCGCCAATCTGCAGCATTGCTCCAGAGCTGTGCGCAAAACCATAGAATCCATTATCTTCGTCACAGGTCGCAATCAGTACAGGGTGTGCCGGATACGTCCCCTGATAGGTCGTTGCCAGCACTTTCTCCCCGTCAACAGTCTGCATCTGTACCGTGGTCTCGGTCGTGGAATATTTGAAAGGATCAGCGCAGAAGATCTCAATCTCACCGACCGAAGCACTACGACCAGGATAATCTACTTTGATCCCTTTATATGTGCCGATAAAGAACTTACCAGGCTCATCATCAAACACGATTCGTGATTCTTCGATCTGGTAAAGATAGCTTTTCAGCAGGTTGAATCGTTCAGCAAATGTCGCCGGCGAAGAAGCCGTCAGGGCAAAATGGATTACAATCGTCCGGCTGTCAATTCTGCGCCGTTTGTAGTGGCCACCGTCACTGGTGTCGATTTCGATGTGTTCCAGATCGAGGTTGAGCGGCTCACGGCCGACTACTTTTAATGTCCTGTAGCCTGTGACAAGCTGTTCCAAATATTTTCCGTTCACAAACATGGCCTGCACTGGATCCAGTTGGTTATATGCACTGTAAACATTTACCATGCGAGGCCTGCCTTTCTGTTACTGTTCCTCTGGAGCCTGTCCAGCTCCGCCTGTGTATATGTTGCGCTGGCCCTTGCGATTTCCTTTCCGTCAATCACGATAGGGATCACAAATTCATACACTCGAGATCCTGATCTGTCTTCTGTGTTCAGGTTCTCTGCGATCGCCTGTGCAAAAGGCAGCATATTCCTGCCGGACAGCGGAACGACCGCCTCCGGACCTGCCTCTGCAACACCGATAAGTTTAGGGCTTGTGATGATACCGCCCTTTGCATACCAGTCAATGCTCACGGATGGTTTTGTGCCCATTCCGCCGATTCCCCAAGGAACCTGACCACCGCTGATATGGAAGTGAGGTAATTTGACACCTGAAAAGATTTTTCCCATGTTGATCGGGAAAATCCGCTTGATAGTGCTTACCGCAGTATCAACAAGCCTTTTTGCTTCGTTGATCGGCGCCGTTATCTTGTTTTTGACATCGTTAAATGTGTTGGAGACTTGCTGCGCAAGTCCAGGAAATCCAAGGCGGGCTATAATATCACTGACCACTGTTCCAACATATTCGATCGCCAGTGGCAGAATCGTTTCCAGTCCATTCAGGACTGTCGTTGCTACATTTGCACCAAGCCCTAACCAATCTGTCTGCGTGAACAATGTGAAGATCCCATCAATCACTGCCGGAATCAGAATCGTTGCAGACTGCAGAAGGGCGCCTGCGAAATTAGAAATCAGCTCTCCTGCCTTCGCGATCAATTCGCTCGAGTCACCCTGTCCGACTCCTCCAACGAAGGTACGAATCGCTTCAGCGGCGCTCGTGGCAAGTTCAGGAAGCTTTTCAGCTATTCCATGAACAAAACCGGCAAGCATTTCGCCGCCGGCATTAATCATGTCCGGGATCTTCTCGCCAATACTTGTAACAAATTGGCCGATACCGGCTTTTATGTCATCGAGTCCGCTCATATCACCGGCGAACATTTTTGCCACGCCATTCATGACATCAGTCACTACCGGCAAGAATTCTGCAGACAAACGATTTTTAAGACCTTTAATAGTCATACTCATCGTGGTCTGAGCGTCGACAAAATCTGCAGCGGCCTTGACAGCGTCATCCGACAAAACCATGCCGTATTCCTCTGCCATCTTCATCTGCTCTTCTATGGCTTCTGTGCCGCCATTTAAGAGTGGCGCAAGTTCTGTCGCTCCTCTGCCGAGCAGCTTTGATGCAAGAGCTGTCCGCTCGGTCTGGTTCTCCATTCCAGACAGTGCGGCGATAGTCCTGGAGAAAAGTTCCTCCTGCGACATATTCGCCACTTCTTCCTGGCTGATGCCCAGCTGCTGGAAGGCTTCAGAGTTTTCGACAGCTGCATTGGACAGCGTCTTCATGACAGGAGCCATGCTGTCCACGTTGGTGCCGGCACGCTGAAGAACATAATCCCATTTCTGATACGCCTCTGCAGACCAGCCGATCTTTTGAGACATTTTGTCGACGTGATCGCCAAGCTGAGCCGTATCTGAGATACTCTTTCCAAGCGCTACACCTCCAGCAGCGGCAAATCCGACAAATCCGAGTGCAGCGGTTTTCAGTCCACCTGCAATCTTGGATCCAAAACCGGAACTGTATTTTTCTCCTGCTTCTTTGCCAGCCTGTTCAGAAGGCCCGCTGAGAACGTCGGTGATCTGGCTGCTTATTCCTTCCGCCGACGGTATAATCTGCACATATGCTTGTCCTAATGTCGGCATTACTTAATCCTCCGTGCTATTCCAAAATGCTTCAAACTCCTCAGGAGTGCGGAAGCCCATTGCTGCCTTTTCTTCTTTCTCAATGCCAAGATAATGATTAAGCAGCGGTTTCGGCGGTTTTGCTCCGTCTGCCGCCGCCTGTGTCATGCTCCACTGAATCCACCGGACACAGTCCGCAATACAGGCAAGCAAAACAAGCTCATCCTTTACCGTTGTTTCAGAAGCAGCCATCTTTACCCGCGAATCGTCCCTCAAACCGACAGCAAGGGTAGCCAGCAGGCGTGCCGGCACCCCTTTAATATCAAAAATCCCGTAAGTCTCTGCCATATCACAGGTCAGGGCTTCGGGATACTTTGAATACATGTCGGCGAGGGCAGTCAGTTTTTTAGTGACGGGATAGCCTCCTCAATTTCCATAAGGGCATTCATGACATCAGTTGTGTGAACAATTCCATCTGCACGCCTGAGATGCTTGAGCAATGCTTCTTTCTGCGGTTTTCCGAGGAGCTTTTCCGCAAGCTTTCCCATGTAAATCGGGTTTTCGTTCACAGCCGCATAAAGTTCAATCAGGTCGAAGTCGTCAAAAATCTTGTCGTCCAGTTCAAACGCAAACCCGCTTTTGGTTGTCCCTCTGATCATGCTGTACTCCTGTCTTTATGCTCCTGTTGCCCCTGTTGCCCCTGTTGCTCCGGAAGGTCCAGCTGCTCTTCTGATATACTCATAATGGGTATTACCTGCAGCATCAGGGAAAGCCATGACTGTCACGTCATATCCGACGACGTCCGAATCCTTATAATTGATCTCGGCCATCTCCGTGATCTTGCCGTTCGGAATCACGACGCGCTTCTTGGCATTATCCCTGAGGATCATGTCTATAATGATTGCGTGCGCTTCCGCTTCCTGGCTGTTGGCCTTGACCTTAATGCCGGTGGTAAGATCTCCGGAAACATTGGCATCACCGTAGACATATTTGAGGACATCGACGTTCAGGACCTCGATCAGCTTAAACTTCCAGGTGTCAGGCTTCTCATCCTGAGTCGTAAGGACAATGTCATTGCCCCACGCTTTTATGCTGCTGGAAGAAGGAGAATTGGCATTCGTTGCTCCATCTTCCGAGATGTATCCGAGTCCTTTAAAACCCTGCACAAGAGTCGTCGATACGTCGGTAGGCAGTGTCAGAGTTGTTGCTCCTACGCTGACGGCACCTCCGATGTTCGGCTTACCGGCAGTTACATTGGTTACCGTATAAGACATTGTGTGTGTACTCCTCTCAGTAGTGATAAAAATCGAATACGCTCTGATAGCGATACCGCTTCGTCCTCGTATCCGTATGGTTGTAATGGGACGCAAGCCTTACTCCGCTGATTTCGCCAAGTTCCGCAAGGCCCCATACTTGCATGCGGACCTGTTCGTCAAGCTCCGCAGCCTGAAGCAGGGAAACAGTCGAGTAAGACTGAAATGCGACAGACGCAGAATCTAAAAGATCCCTGCGGCTGCCGCCTACGTTTTCAATCACGACAAACTGTTCCGGGAAATCCGGATATTCTTCCGACGGTACTTCCGGGAGCTCCATCAGTACTGGAACGTCCAGTTTGTCTGAAAGATAATCCAATATTGTTTTTTCAATCATTGTCGAATCGCTTTCTCCAGCGTATTGTGATCCAGGTTATCATTATTCGCTTCTTCAGTTGCTGCCACAACTGACACATTGGCACGATTTCGGCCAATATATATGTCATAGCCATCGCCAGCGCGTTCTGCTACCTGATTCGCATTACTGACAAGCACATCCTGCATTTCTTGGGATTGCATCAGTTCGCGTACGCCGGGCCTGTTCAATACGAATCTAAAATTACTCAATGTGTTCCACCTGAACTTTCTTATTCCAGTCAAGCGGTATCAAGCTGTCTATTCCCTTCGTCGGTTTCCCGATTACATGGAACATTTCGCCTTCGATCTCGACTTTCCTGTCCGTCCATACATTTGTATCATCCTTTGGGATCCCAAGAGTATATGCAAGCCGCTTTCCGGTCAGGCTTAGGACGTCCACGATCTCCTGAGATGTTGGCTCTCCTACGAGCACATTCTTCACTTCAATGGGTTCGTCTTCATATACCGGACGCTTGAATGCATCGGTCCCGACTTTCCGCTTGTCATACAGAATTACTGTTATTCCGTGGAGCTTGCTGTCCATAACTCTATCACCCCGTATTTCTGTCTCTTAAGCCCGAGCCGCTTCAGGTCATTCCGCATGATCGCACCCGCGACGCCTCCGCCAGGTATGGAGTAAGTTCCGCTTACCGAATATCCCAATGCGCTCTGACTGTACTGCGTCAACGGTTCGCCGTCATATGACTGACGCATGGCTCGGACCACTATGTCAACCGTGACAAGCTTCACGACATTCGCATAAGAATCGCTGTTTTCGATCATCTCATCAAGATCTTTTCCAACCTTCTCAGCCTCAAACCGCAGCGCATCCGATACAAGCGGCAGTAACCTTTCGACCCGGACGAGATCATCCGAAGAATATGTCTTTCCGGATAGTGTAATCACATCCTCAAGTGTCGCAAATTCAATCATGTTTATTCCCTCACGTCTCCAGTGGAACCGGCCACTGTACATGCCGTAAAATGTGGCCGCATGCAGCTCTTGTATCCGTAAATATCGGAATGCCGGACGCCTTGCACTTCTCACAAAAATACAGATCCTCGCTCAGCATCCCCCTGTTTTCGTCGTCATAATTAACCCAGTCATACCAGGGATATCGAAGCTTCCTGAAAACGTCAGTTTTGATTAGTGCGCAGCCCATGCCACCACCGTGTATTCGGATCTTCTTTTCTCCATTAGTCTGCAGCCGGGTCATCTCCTCTGCCGTGTATTCGGATTCCAGCGGATAATTGAAGTACAGCTGTCCTTCCTGCGAGAAAAGCCTGCATACAGACACGCGCCCATTATACATATTGTCAGTATTACGATGAGCGTAATAGCCAAGGCATACGTCTTTCGGGTCGTCCAGCATATCCGGCAGGATCTTCTTTGGAAGGACCACATCGTTATCTACCATCAGGACATAATCCGAATTCGTATCAATGGCTTTTTGGGCGATGCGGTTTCGTGCTGTCGCACAGTCATAACCCCGGACAAACTCAAAGGCGACCGCATGGCCGCCCCTGTCCAGATCCCAAATTGACTTATATACGTCCGGATAAATTGTCTCAAATGTCGGCACCGCAATCAGGATCTTCATACACAGCTCCTTATCAATTCAACCACGCGCTCGGTGGCATGGCCGTCGCATGCGCCGCAGGCCCGCTCTTTGCAGATCAGGTCGAGCTCGCGCTGGCCATGTGCGTGTTTCATGTAGTGGACAAGTTCCGTCTCATTGTTTACGTATCTTGACGAATAACCATCCGGATACGGAAAAGACATCCCTCTCCTCTGCACAAAGCCAAACTCCTTTTCAAACAGGATCAGAGGCTTGCCAAGGACATGAGCATCGAACATGATGGAGCTGTAATCAGTAATGACCACGTCGCAGTCGACCAGGTACGGTGCCGAAGGGATGTCAGGTGAAACTTCTATGATGTGGTTATATTGTTTTTTAAGCAGAGGCGGACGTGTCACCATGTGCCGCTTCACAACACACAGTTCGTCGTCGGTCAGCTGGCTGTCGATGAAATCCCAGTCAACATTCTGCAACGGCGGTTCAAACGGCTTTCGAAATGTTGGTACAAACAGATAGGATCTCTTCTTGGAGAGTTCCGTACCGCCGTCACCTTTTTTCTTGCCGAAATATGCATCCATCCGCGGCATGCCCAGCGGGAGTACCTTTGATACCGGTACTCCGTGCTGCTCTGCCTCCAGCTGGACCGTGTCTCTGCTCGTGCTTACTACGTAATCGATAAGAGCGGCCTGCCGTAAATTGTGGTATGGGTTAGGCTGCCGCAGACCGTAAGTTTTTCCCCCGGAAGCTCCATGGGTAAGCATGATCAGCGTCCCCGGTGAATACGGCACAAAGTCGTCCGCCACCATTACAGAGAAATCGTCGGAATATATCCTCGGATTCGGATGCCCCCAGTTTTCCCGGATGAACTCCTTATCACCGACATAGGCATTATAGACCGCTGTTATGTTTTCGCAGCGGCCCAGCGGCCTGCGGCTGGTAAATAGTACCTTTCCCATACCTTATCCTTTCTTCTTACGCGCCGGTTGCGCCGGTTGCGCCAGTAGCTCCGGAAGCACCGCTACGGAGCAGTGCGAATGCGTTCTTATCCAGGATGCCCCAGCCAAGATACAGTTCACAGCGGATGTACACCTGGTTGTGGCCCTGAAGGTCTCCAGCTTCGGTATCATTGTCAGGGCAGCCATACTCAATGACCTTCAGCGGAATCTCCTTTGCGAAGCCCCACTTGAACGCGCCCTCGAAGTCGCCAACGATACCGAGATCAGTGCTGCCTGCGAAGGAGACAGTGGAGCTGACCGCTGCCGGAAGACCGTTGATCACGCCGGGAGCCTTGCCCCAACCCAGTTCAGGGAACATGGGCTGCTTATTCTGGGTGCCAAGAGTCATCTTGGCCAGTTTGGTGCGCAGTGCGGGAGAAAGAGCGATGCCGGTGACATCGTATTCTCTGTCTCCTACAAGGCCGATACCTGCCTCAACGAGTTCATTGGCGTCCTTGCTTCCCTCGTATGCAGCCTGTACATCATAATCGAAGTACTTGCCGGTCAGAAGTGCAGAAACCTGAGCGGTTCTGGGGTTCATGCCGTGAATTGCCATGATGTCAAGAGCCCTTGCAGCCTTCTTCATGAAGCCGTCGTTGAAGCTCGACAGGATCTGGATCCTTTCCTCTTCAGCGGCATACATGAACTCATCAGAAACACGTGCGCCATATTCAATTTTTACAGGATTCATGATCACAGGAGTCACGCCCACGGTTCCGGCAGGCTTCGCGCCGTTTTCAGCGACCAGAGCTGCCTCAGAACCCATCGTGAACACGAACTCTTTCTGTCCGTTGAACGGAATGGGCTCCTGTGCACAGAGCTGCGCCAGGACACTCTTGCCCTTGACGCCGTCGATCAGTTCATTAACGAGAATGGGATCAAAAAATGTAGATTTGCTAAGAGTTGCCATAATGTTTAGTCCTTTCTTTTAGTCCTCCAGATTGGAGAGCATAGCCTTGTAAGCGTTTTCTTTTAGTTGTTTGGTATTCTTCGGGACGGGTTCAGGCCCACCGAGCGGAGCCGTGCGGTGCGTTGCTGCGAAATCCTTCGCAAGTACCTCCGCATCCGCTTTCCATTCGTCCTCGTTTTCACCACGTAATCTGTCTGCGTAATCGATCTTCAGGCCGGCTGCCAGTGCGATCCTCGTTTTAGCCAGGTCGGTCCTGTATTTCGCGCCTGCTGCAATTTCCGTGTCCTTTTCAGCAATCGTCTTCTCAGCCTTTGCCACTGCATCCTGCAGAGCCTTCAGTTCTTTGGCATGGCCATCCGTTAGTTTCTTCAGATCATCCGGAGAGGTCCATCCCTTCATGTCTTCCGGGGAGATCCATCCTTTCAATTCTTCCGGTGACTTCCATCCGTCAAACTTTGCTCGTTCACGTGCCAGACGGTCTTTAAGAGCTGCTTCAAACTGCTCCTGAGTTTCGATAATTTTGAATTCAGACATTATTTTTCCTTTCCCCATTTATCCGGTTGGTATCCGTAGTTTTTTATGCACTAAAAAAGCATCGGAGAACCGATACTTCAGTACGCTACATTTTGTTTTTTCTTTTCTGCCTTAGTTTCGGAACAGATCCAGTATGCAAAAATAATGCTGTCGAGAAGGACAATATCCGCGCCGTCCAGGGTAGACATATATCCAAGCCCTCCACTGCTTCCAATCTTCCTGCGACCGCAGTTACTGATCACCTGAGTGACTGCCGACTGCCGCATGTGTTGCAGGGTCCCCTCTTCCATGCCCATGTCAAATACGGAATTGGCTTTAATGATCTGAGGGACAGTGAGAATCTCCGGCTTTTTCAGCTTCATGTCCTTCATGGCGTCCGCCAGAGCATCGGATCCATTCTTGCCATCCACAACGACCTTACGAACATCAGCCTTGTCAAGGAAGCTCACTATCCATGCCACACCGTTCCTGATCGGCCGGCAGCCAACGACCTCGCAGAAGATCTTATTCTCTGTGGTCCTGACAGCGACCGCCATAGCGACGTTTTTGCCATCGATACCAAACTTGATCCCTACGAAAAGCGGGCCTTTGAACACCGGCTGGGCAATGGGCTCCAGTGCCTCCCATTCATTCCGGCTGATTGCCGATTGCTGGTTGTACTTGATCCACAGCCCGAGTCTCTGAATGTTGAAGTCTATGACATCGTCGCCAATCTCTGAACGGATCTTTCTCTCTGTGAGGATAACTCCGAGCGATGGATTGGTTTCATACCAGAGGCTGACGTCATAAACATCAGACTGTTCAGGAACAGACCACTCAGCCCACCCTGAAGCATAAGAATCGCTATACAGGACCGTCTTCCGGAACTGCGGAAACACTGTGCCAGCGCTGATTGCTGTCGGCGGCGTGCCAAACATGATCGTCTGCGGGTTGGGTGAGTCTGAAACAACATATTTAAGTGCAGTCTCCTGCTCCGGCGTATATTCCTGCGCCTCATCAATAATGAGCGTGTCATATCCTTCGCCGAGCCCACCAGTCGACGTCCTGGTACGGAATTCGATTGCTCCGCCACCAGCTGTATAAAGGTGCTCTTTCCCAAACGCCCTGAATGTTGATTCGATAATGATACCACACTTTGGGCAGAGGCGGCTAAGACGCTCCCAGATAGAATGCGCCGTGCTCGTCCTGTGTGCTGTGTACAGTATGCGCTCACCGTTCTTTAATCCCCAGATGCATCGCGCAAGGGCCATTTCCGACTTGCCATTGCGTCGCGGTACCGAGTACCCGAATTTCTGGTGGATCCATAAGCCGTCGTCGTCCACGGCCATAATGTCATAAGTGAGCGCCACCTGCCATTCGAGCGCGTCCTTTTCAGACTTGTTATACAGTTCGATGGCTTCAGGGCCTCGTGTGTCAGTGTAAGGCAGAACAACGGACACCGTCGGGGATTGTCTCCCGACTTTGTCCATAGATCATTCCTCCTTATATGCAGCGGGATCTTTGTTCCGAGTGCTCATGATTTTCTCCATCAAAAAAGCACCGCCGGAGCGATGCTTAATTATTAACTGTAATAAACACCATCATATAATTCATATAATTCTCTACCGCGCGGCAGAACCTTTTCCTGATCTTCCGAAAGTCCTGACGCAACAATCTCGTCAGAAATACAATCAAGAAGTGTTTCAAGTGGACTCATTTCAAAAGGTTTATCAAAATAGTCTTTTCTGACAATTTTTTCTTCATCCAAAATAATACTGCACTCTCTATCATCAAACTGGATGTGCTCGCCAAGATCTGAAAGATTGACAGTCTTTAATAAACGATATTTTTCTTCTGAAAAAATGAACTTAATCATTATAAATCGCCTCTTAAATTACACTGAATTAAATTACCTGTATCAGGATTAATTGTAACTTCACATATTTTTCCGACTATTTTAATACTTCTTCCACCTTTCGATAATTGTTCCTTTTTTACGATTCCGTTATTAAGTGTGTCTTTAATATCGTCTATGTCTACCCCTGAACGAGCATTAGATCTATATCCCTGGGGATTGGTTCCTGTAATTTTGTACACTCCAGACTTTGTTTTAGAAGGATTTAATGATGTACCAATTACCCTTGTTAAAAAATGCTCACTCTGACTCTTTATAACAATACCAAATGGAGTTTCCTGACCTATAATTTCTGTTTCAATCCTTGAATATAATTTCAAATAATTATCAAAACCACTAAGTGGTGATATCCATCCATCTGTAACATCCCGGATGTATATTTCTCTCAGTTCTCCAATTGATTTTGGTCCAGGAGGGCTATTATACATAGCCTCAAGAGAAGCGTCAATACCAAATTTAGATCTTCTTTTAATGAGTTCAGCATCTGTATTATCACGAGGTTTAATATGGCGTGACATACTTTTCTTTACAGATGTTTCTATTTCACATTCACATCCCGGATGTCTTTGAAACACTCCATGTTGAACAGCTTCTCTATAATTCCACTCACCTTCTCTGGACTTACAAAACTCGCAGTCGTCTTTTCCGCCATGAAGGCCAACATCGTCATAAGTCCTGATCACACGTGTCTCAAGGCCTGCACCAGCTGCATCGGATAATCCCTTTTTATCAGCATCATCTACCGACTTTCGGGAGTTTGTATCCATCATTCTTTTACAAAGATCATCCAAAGAAGCCATCTTCAAAACTCCTGCGGGAGATCTCTTCAACCAGCTCGTCCTCCCGTTTCATGTTGTAATCAGGCGGACTGGCTTTAAGTCCTACTCCAGCCTGTTGATATTTTGCATTCTGAAGAAGGACGGCCATCTCCGTCACAAATTTATGATTCTGCTTCATAATCGGCGCAATAATTCTACGGACATCAGCTTCCAGAACCTGTCCGTTTGGATACTCTTCGCGCAGCGCATCAGCCATACACTTACCAGCAATTATTCCGGCAAGAGAGGCGAGCCTGCTTAAATCTTTGTGAGTAGCAGTACCCACCTCCAGTTTTTTCTTTATGCTTTGAATTGCGCTGTCTACACGAACAGCTTCTCTGTATTCCATATCAGATCCCTGTCAGCTCGCTGAGCTTGTCCTCTGTAAAGTAATCTGGGAAAGATGTTTGAATCTTCTGTACGGCGTCGCCGATCCCGCCAAGCGCAGAAGCGTCTGCCTCGAAAATCGGAGCCCACAAGAGCGTCGTGCTGCTTACCTGGCGGCGAAGGTACGGATACTGATCTCTGACGCATGCAGCCAGGTATCCGGCATTGAGCAGCCCTACTCCGAACATCTTCTGTGCTTTCCTTGCCATCAGCCGGAGATTTTCATGTGATGCCCTGATTGCTTCCGAACTGGAAGGGTTCTGGGAAGGAAATCCCAGATCGTCCAGTGTCAGTCCTGACTCTCCTGCGAACAGCCCGGCAAACATGCGAAGCTGCTCCGTATGCGGTGTCTGCGCAGCTGCCTGGAACTGTCCGGCAGTAGGTCTGTCACCATCTTCATCTTTAGAAATCTGCAGCAGACTGGACATCGTGGCATTCCACTTGTCCATGGGTTCTGCATCTTCACTCATACCGAGCAGATATTTCTGCGGAAAGCTGTAGAACTCTGCTGCAATTTCAGACCTCTTGACCGTACGCATGGCACCATCCACGATAGACATGCAGGCGCGGGTAATCCGACTGTGTCCGAATGGCCTGACCGCATCAGGCTTGTAGATAATCGGCACCAACAGCGGATACGGTGCGTCGTTCATGACAACATACGGCTGCTTTCCTGCTTCGTAAATATGCGTCTCTCCAGGAATAAGATATGCCTCTATGATAGGGTTGTCCTTATTGTCGAACTCGAGTACTGCATATCCTTCTTTGAGCATATTGGTGATAGGATCGATAATACCGGTCGCATGTCCTCCGTCGATCACTCGCATCTGGGGAAAGCCTGTCTCGTCTGCGGCAATATAGATAAAATCGCATGATGTAATCAGCGCTCCGAGAATAGAAGAATCTATCAGGATGTCCTGATTGTTTGCAGCAAACAGACCATTCATGTCAAACACGTCGTTTTCAAATTTCCGGAACGACAATCTGTCCGCCAGGCAGTCAACACTTTTCCCACACCACCCGAGAACACTCATGAAGTTGCGCAGATCCGGAGGCGTACTGATCCCGAAATCTTTGGCCAGATGCTTCATTTCGTAATATTTATACCTTCTGCGCACCCTGGATCTTTTCTGTGCTAGGCGCGTTCTTAAATAGTTGATGCCTTTGTAGTCATCCATTGTTAGTTACTCCATTGATAAAGATTTTGAGTACCGTGTGTTTTTTTGTGCA
>Ga0310786_10000849_pt1 | contig 48914 bp, 34 predicted proteins | sample AusTroGonzalo_MG_FD_203881 | JGI IMG/M metagenome (GOLD analysis project Ga0310786, IMG submission 203881) | Bovine rumen microbial communities from tropical cattle in Woodstock, Queensland, Australia - Gonzalo_03 (v2) (version 2) | ecosystem: Host-associated > Mammals > Digestive system >...
CTGCCGGCGCAGGCGGACCCGGTGCTGGCGGCAATCGTCCTGCCGGTGCTGCAGGCGGCGCTCCTGCCGGCGGCATGGGCGGCTTCGGCGGCGGCTTCGGCGGCTTCGGCGGCGGTGCTCCCGCTGGTGGTGCTCCCGCTGGCGGACCCGGTGCTGGCGGCAATCGTCCTGCCGGTGCTGCTGGCGGTGCTCCTGCCGGCGGCATGGGCGGCTTCGGCGGCGGCTTCGGCGGCTTCGGCGGCGGTGCTCCCGCTGGTGGTGCTCCCGCTGGTGGACCCGGCGCTGGCGGTGCTCCTGCCGGTGGCATGGGCGGTTTCGGCGGCTTCGGCGGCGGCGCTCCTGCAGGCGGCGCTCCTGCCGGTGGCATGGGCGGCTTCGGTGGCATGGGCGGCTTTGGCGGCGGCGCTCCCGGCGCGGGCGCGAATCGTCCTGCTGGCGGTGCTAATGGCGCGGCAGCTGCGGGCGGTGCTCCTGGTAATCTTCCTGCTGGTGCTCCCGGTGCCGGTGGTGCTCCTGCCGGTGGCATGGGCGGCTTCGGCGGTATGGGTGGCTTCGGCGGCTTCGGCGGCGGCGCTCCCGCTGGCGGTCCCGGTGCCGGTGGTGCTCCTGCCGGTGGCATGGGCGGCTTCGGTGGCTTTGGCGGCGGCGCTCCCGCTGGCGGTCCCGGTGCCGGTGGTGCTCCTGCCGGTGGCATGGGCGGCTTCGGCGGCTTCGGCGGCGGCGCTCCCGCTGGCGGTGCTCCTGCCGGTGGCATGGGCGGCTTCGGTGGCATGGGCGGCTTTGGCGGCGGCGCTCCCGGCGCTGGTGCCGGCGCGGCTCCCGCTGGCGGCAATCGTCCTGCCGGCGCTCAGGGTGCCGGTGCGGGCGGCAATCGTCCTGCCGGCGGCAATCGTCCCAACCGTCCTGCTGGCGGTGGCGGCGGCTTCGGCGAATGCATCAACTATTCCACGGCGGAAAAGATCACCGGCCCCTGGACTTTCCGCGGCCAGGTGACCGGATCCGCTGAAAACAGCTTTACGATCCATCCCGGCGTGGTCGATTTCAAGGGCCACACCTATCTCTTCTACCACAACGGCAAACTTGACCGCGACGGTCAGACCGGACAGAGCCTCCGCCGCTCCGTCTGCGTCGACGAGCTCTTCTTCAATGAAGACGGCACGATCAAGGAAGTCGTTCAGACCAAGGACGCCATCAAGGAGCCGCTGAAGTAAGCTTGCAGCTTTCTTGATGCAGTCCATCGGACTGACAGATTTGCGCCGCACATCATCCCGTATGGTGTGCGGCTTTTTCATGTGCGCCCGCCTCAATATTATGTTTGAATGCGTTAATTAACATCAAAAACGTTTTTTCCGTAAGAAAACATGGTATTCCTGACCGGAAAAATGCTTGAAAAACGTCGGCGCGTGCGTTACATTATCACGAACGGAGTCCGGCTGAGTGTCGGATCCCGCCTCAGAAAGATGTTTCCTTACCTTCAAACCACCCAAATAACCAAAGGTGAAAAAAACATGAAAGCAAAACTCCTTCTCCTCGCCGGAGCGGTTTCCGCTCTTGCACTGGCATCGACCTCCTGCCAGTCCTCCTCCAAGAGCGTCGTCTACGACGGCGTCGATCTGGAACCCTGTGGAAACCCGATCTTCACGGACGCCTGGACGTGCGATCCTGCTCCGCTGGTGGTCGGCGACCGCCTGTACGTCTACACAGGCGAGGATATCTACAAGGACGGCGAGAACATCGGACTTCCCGGAAACTACAACATCGCCGACTGGCGTGTCTACTCCACGGATGATATGGTCCACTGGCGCAGCCACGGCATCAAGCTCCGTCCGGAAGACTTCCCGAACGGCAAGAAGGGCATTGCATGGGCGGCCCAGTGCATCCAGAAGGGCGACAAGTTCTACTGGTACGTGACCTACAACACGCCGGAAGGCGGCCAGTGCATCGGCGTCGCCATCGGCGACACCCCGGTCGGTCCGTTCGTACCGCATCCGAAGCCGCTGGTCGTTGACAGCGATACCCCCGGCCGCGGCTGGAACGACATCGACCCGACCGTGCTGATCGACGATGACGGCACCGCATGGCTCGCGTGGGGACAGAATTCCTACATCGCGAAGCTGAAAGACAACATGACCGAGATCGATGGCGAAATCACCGATCTGAAGCTCCAACGCTACATCGAAGGTCCGTGGCTCTATAAGCGCAACGGCCTCTATTACAATATCTACGCCGGTTCCGGCGGACGCGGCGGCGAATGCATCAATTACTCCACCGCCGAAAATCCGCGCGGCCCCTGGACGTTCCGCGGACAGGTCACCGGCGCCGCCGAGAACAGCTTCACCATTCACCCCGGCGTGGTCGACTACAAGGGCCATACCTACCTCTTCTACCACAACGGCAAGCTTGACCGCGACGGTCAGAAGGGGCAGAGCCTCCGTCGTTCCGTTTGCGTCGATGAACTCTTCTTCAACGAAGACGGCACGATCAAGCCGGTGACCCAGACCAAGGAAGCCATCACGGAACCGCTGAAGTGATTTCGAGTGCCGGAACGAAGTCCGGCACAACCGAAGTGGAGGACTTGTCCTCCCTGCCGTGCATCGCATCACAGCGGGGCACGGCTTTTTCACGCCCATCATATGGGGCAGGGGAGAATGTTTTCTGTACGGAGTTTCACCTCAGCGGGGGAATGGTCCGGCGTTTGCGATGCCGCGAGCGGAGCACTCCGCGCCGTAATCGAGCAGGTCGTCCACATACAGCTGGCCGTCGGATTCCCGGCGGTGGATGAGGCGTTCCGGGATCTCTTCCACCTGGTAATCGCGGTAGAGCGATTCGATGAGCGCGGCATGGTTGCGCGCCATAGCGATGGAGCAGGTGAAGACGGACGGATCGGCGAGCTTCGCGACCACATCGTCGAACATGGTCCCGTAGCAGTCGCCCGTGGGACCCGCGGCGATCTCGTTGCCGTCGGCGTCATGGATCGACCAGTCGGCGTTCAGCTCCCAGTCGGCACGACCCTCGGAACACTGCACGATGATGTGCGGCTCGGTGGTGTCCAGACAGGTGTGCGTGAGGAACGCCGAAACGGGGATGCTGCCCGCGTTGAAGTCGATCGCGCAGGTGTCGAACGTCTCGATGGTGCGTCTGGCGCGAAGGAGCCGGGCGGCGGTGATGACCGGTTCCGCTGTGGCTTCGAGCTTATCCGCCGCCAGGAAGAGTGCGATGTTCAGGTAGTGCGCGAAGGCGTTGTTCGCGGGCGAGTCGAGGATCAGCGCGCCGGTGGCGGGCGAGGCGATCTTTCCCGCCCAGTTGTTGCGTCCGTAGTAGGCGTCGCCGCGCGGCCAGAAGCCGTGGAACCGGATGGACTGGAGTTTCCCGAGCCTGCCGGAAAGGATGGTCTCCTTGATGCGGCGGATATTGCGGTCCGCCATGTGCTGGAATCCGACGGTCACGGAGAGCTCCGGGTGCGCGGCCGCGGCGGCGATCATGCGGTCGACGGACGCGACGGTAGTGGAGACGGGTTTCTCCACCAGCACGTTCACGCCGCGCGCGAGTGCCTCGCAGGTCATGGCCTCGTGGAATTCGATGCCGACCGGGAGCCCGACGAGCGCGAGATCGGGGATGACGTCGTACATGCTCGCCGTGTCCGGGAAGATGCGCACGCCGCGCGATTTGAGCAGGGCGACCTCGTCCGGGGCCTTGTCCGGGGAACGGACCACTGCGGCAGCCCAGTCGATCCTGCCCGCATCCTGCAGGCGGATGTAGTGTCGGATATACATGCTGGCGAAGCCGCGGACGCCGACGACGGCGGTTTTGGGAAGAGACATGGCGAAACTCCTGTTATTTGTGTATAAGTTTTGCTTGACTTGTGTTCAGAATCGGATGATCGTGCCGTCGTCCGCGGCCTGGCGCGTCAGCAGGCATGCACGGGTCAGGTCGAGCGACTGCCGGGTATCCACGAGGCATTCCCGGCGGCCCTCCAACCCGAAGACGAAATCAGAGAAGATCTTCCGGTCGGGCGTGTCGGGCTCGATCGTGCGCTGTCCGGCGGCATCGATGACGATGATTTGCCCGTCGCGGACCTCGATTACGCCGGAGGTCCCGGCGATGCGGACGCGGTCGTCGCCGTGGGACGGCGCGGTGGCGGGGCGGAGGTATTCGATGCTGGCTTCGGCGAGCGCGCCGGACTTCATCGTGAAGATGGCCTGCGCGGCGATCTCCATGGAGCCGTTGCCGAAATTGTCCTCGCTGGTCTGTGTGGCGGCGACGCTGGCGAATCCGCTGTCCGCGAACCACATGATCCAGTCGAGCGCGTGGCTGCCGACCCACGGGATGGTCCCGCCGTAGGTCGCGCGGTCTTTGTAGAAGTCCGGGCGGACGCCGAGACGGTAGGATTTCTGGGCGTAGATGAGCTTGATTTTCCCGATCGCGCCCCCGGCGACAAGGCGGTGCGCGTGGTACATGGCGGGATCGTAGCGGAGCCCGACCATGGAGACGAGCTTGCTTGAGCTGGTCTTGAGCGCGTCTTCGATGGCGTCGAGCGATTCGAGCGTGAGCGCGATCGGCTTTTCGCAGAAAATGTGGATGTTCCGGCGGGCGGCCTCCACGCACATTTCCGCGTGCAGATCGTACTTGCCGTCGATGCAGAGGATGTCCGGTTTTTCCCTGTCCAGCATCTCGCGCCAGTCGTCGATGACACGCGGGCTGAATCCGCATTTCGCGGCGTTTTCGAGCAACGGGGCAGGGGAATCTTCCATGCAGCCGGGGGAGACCGCGGCGAGCTCGATTCCGGGGATCTCGTTCAGGCTTTCGAAGACATAGCAGGAGTGTCCCCGCATGCCGATCATGCACAGTTTCATGGCGTCGTTCCGTTTGTTTCGTATTGTTATTTCGATTCTTTTCTTCAATGTACCACGCATGGGGAAAAAGTCAATCTCTTTTTCCATTGCGGCGCGACTTTTTTGCGGAAAAAACGCTTGACAAGCGCGAATTATTGTGCTATAGTATTGCCATTATGAAAAAGAACGCGTATGTAAACTTCTTCGATTGGCGCTGGTGCAGACGGTGAATCCGCCCGGACCGGGTCTATTACGTCGATTTTTCATAAAACAATCGCAGGTCAGTCAAGGCGGATCAGACAAAACGTTTGGTCCGTCTTTTTTTTAACCAAAATGGCAGCCGAAACTATGAAAGGGGCTGCCGAAGATCAGGAGCAGGAAACATGGCACACGAGATCCCGTACAAAATCTATCTTTCCGAGGACGAACTCCCGAAGGCGTGGTACAACGTCCGGGCGGACATGAAGAACAAGCCCGCTCCGCTGCTGAACCCGGCGACGAAACAGCCCGTGACCGCCGAGGAGCTCGGACACGTGTTCTGCGACGAGCTTGTGAAGCAGGAACTTGACGACACCACGCCGCTGATCCCGATCCCGACGGAAGTGTTCGATTTCTACAAGATGTACCGCCCCTCGCCGCTGGTGCGCGCGTACTTCCTCGAAAAGGCGCTGAAGACGCCCGCGAAGATCTATTATAAATTCGAGGGCAACAACACGTCCGGCAGCCACAAGCTGAACTCCGCCATCGCGCAGGCGTACTACGCGAAGAAGCAGGGACTGAAGGGCGTTACGACCGAGACCGGGGCAGGGCAGTGGGGCACCGCGCTCTCCATGGCGTGCGCATTCTTCGGGCTCGACTGCCATGTCTACATGGTGAAATGCTCTTACGAACAGAAACCGTTCCGCCGCGAGGTCATGCGCACCTACGGCGCGGACGTCACGCCGTCACCCTCGACCACGACCGAGACCGGACGCCGCATCCTGGAGCAGTTCCCCGGCACCACGGGCAGCCTCGGCTGCGCGATCTCCGAGGCGGTCGAGGCGGCAGTCACGCACGAAGGCTACCGCTATGTGCTCGGCTCGGTCCTCTCCCAGGTCCTGCTGCACCAGAGCATCATCGGCCTCGAAACGCAGGCCGCGCTCAACAAATACGGCATCAAGCCGGATGTCATCATCGGCTGCGCCGGCGGCGGCTCCAACCTCGGCGGCCTCATCTCCCCGTTCATGGGCGAAAAGCTCCGCGGCGAGGCAGACTACCGCATCGTCGCGGTCGAACCCGCCTCCTGCCCGAGCTTCACGCGCGGCAAGTTCGCGTACGATTTCTGCGACACCGGAAAGATCTGTCCGCTCGCGAAGATGTACACCCTCGGCTGCGGCTTCATCCCGTCCGCCAACCACGCCGGCGGCCTGCGTTACCACGGCATGAGCTCCATCCTGTCCCAGCTGTATCACGACGGCCTCATGGAAGCCGTTTCCGTGGAGCAGACCTCCGTGTTCGCCGCCGCCGAGCAGTTCGCGCGCACCGAAGGCATCCTGCCCGCGCCGGAGAGCAGCCACGCGATCCGCGCCGCCATCGACGAGGCGGAGAAATGCCGCGAGACCGGCGAGGCGAAGACCATCGTGTTCGGACTGACCGGCACCGGCTATTTCGACATGGTCGCGTACCAGAAGTTCAACGACGGCGAGATGGGCGACTACATCCCCACCGACGCCGAACTCGAAAAGAGCTTCGCCTCCCTGCCGGAAATGGACTGACACGGCAAGACGTGCTGATCTAGTGCCTTGCTTCGCAACGGCACGCGGCAAGCATAAAGTCTAACCGAAAGCGCCTCCGACTTCACGAAAGCCGGAGGCGTTTTTGTACTAACAGATAGGACTGATAGGTCAAATAGGACGAATGGGGTGGCATAGTTCACATATGTCCTATTCGTCCTATTTACCAGCGCGTGCAAAAAAAAAGAGAAAAAATGAGGCTGTCCCGGGGAGGGGGCAGCCTCTTGTGTCATTGTCCTTGTGTGAGGTCGGGATGCTGTGACTGCCATCCCGGACCCATGTTGTTCGTTGTGCGTTACTCGTAGCGGAGGGCTTCGATCGGGTCGAGGCGGGAGGCTTTCCAGGCGGGGTAGAACCCGAAGAGGATGCCGACCGTGGCGGACACGATGACCGCCGCGACGATGGCCTGCGGACTGGCTTCGATGGGCCAGCCGAGGACGCCCGCGATCATGAGGGACATGCCGTGTCCGAGCAGGATACCCATGATGCCGCCGGAAATGCAGAGCACGACGGATTCGATGAGGAACTGCCGGAGAATGTCGCGGGAGCGTGCGCCGACCGCCATGCGGAGGCCGATCTCGCGGGTGCGTTCCGTGACGGACACGAGCATGATGTTCATGATGCCGACGCCGCCGACGACGAGGGAGATGAGGGCGACGCCGAGGAGCAGGTTGGTCATGAGCGTGGAGGTCTGGTTCAGCATGGACATGAACTCGGCGGAGTTTCGGACCGTGAAGTCATCGTCCTGCTCGATGTTGAGTCTGTGGCGCTTGCGGAGGAGGTCGGAGACTTCCTGCACTGCCTGTTCGTTCTGCTCGATGGAGGAGGCGGTGACGATGATCTGGTCCAGCTGGGTGAAGCGGCTGTAAAAGAGCTTGTCCTTCGTGATGCTGTTATCCTGCTCGGGGTAGAGCGCTCGGCCGCTGACGGCGAAGCGTTCGCCGGGCGAGTCGGAGACGGTGCTGGAGGTGTTGGACACGGTCCCTGTCCTGAGTCCGGTCACGCGCATGCGCATAGTGGTCCACGGAGTCAGGACCACGTCGTCCTCGTCCGAGCCCATCATGTTCGCGCCCTTGGTCTTCAGGACGCCGATGACGGTGAACGTGACATCGCCGATTCGGAGCTCGCAGTCGATGGGGGACATGCCGTTGAAAACTTCCTTCACGATGGTGGTGCCGACGACGCAGACGCGCGCATTCGTGTCGACTTCCTCGTTCGTGAAGAGGCGGCCTTCCTCGATCTCCCAGTTGCGGATTTCGAAGTAGGCGGGCGCCACACCGAACATGTTGCTGGGGACCCAGTTGACGTTGCCGAAGATGACCTGTACGTTGCCGCCGCGGACGACGGGCGAGTAGAGCGCGACGCTGGGACATTCCGCGCCGATGGCGTCGGCGTCGGCAGGAACGAGCGAAACGGCAGCGCCCATGCCCTGACGCGCTCCGCCGGGGCCCATCATACTGCCGGGCATGACCATGATCGAGTTCGCGCCCATGTTCTCGAGGGAGGACTGGATGGCGCTCTTCGAGCCGTTGCCGATTTCCATCATGGTGATGACGGCGGCGATGCCGATGATGATGCCGAGGGTGGTGAGGAGCGTACGCGTGGGGTTGCGGCGCAGGGATTTGAGGGAGGTGAGGATGGTGGAGAAGATTCTCATGGTCAGGCCCCCTTTGCTTCCGTGCCGTGGTGCGGGTCGTTCACGATCTGGCCGTCCTTCAGCATGATCGTGCGCTTGGCGCAGTCCGCGATCTCGGTGGAGTGCGTGACGAGGATGACCGTGATGCCGGAGGCGTTGAGCTCGGAGAACATGTTCATGACCTCGATGCTGGTCTTCGAGTCGAGGTTGCCTGTGGGTTCGTCGGCGAAGAGGACCGGGGGCCGGTTGATGAGGGCGCGGGCGATGGCGACGCGCTGCTGCTGACCGCCGGAGAGCTGGGACGGGAAGTGGTCCATGCGTTCGCCGAGGCCGACCTGCTTCAGCGCCTCGATGCCGCGGCGGCGGCATTCGGCGGAGGAGAGGTTCTGCGCCGTGTAGTTGAGCGGCATGATGACGTTGTCGAGCGCACTCGTGCGGGGGAGCAGGTTGAAGCTCTGGAAGACGAACCCGATCTTCTTGTTGCGGATTTTCGCGCGTTTGTCGCCGGAGATGCGCCCGACTTCCTCGCCGTCGAAGAAATAATCGCCTTCGGTCTGGCGGTCCAGACAGCCGAGGATGTTCATGAGGGTGCTTTTCCCGGAACCGGACGCGCCCATGAGGGCGACGTATTCGCCTTTGCCGATCTCCAGCGAGATGTTCTTCAGAACAGGCACGGAGATTTCGCCGAGGAAATACGTCTTGCCGATGTTTTTCAGTTCGATGAGGGACATAGACGGGACCTCGCGATCAGTTTCTCGGGGCTCCGGGACGTCCGCCCATTCCGCCGGCCGGAGGACCGCCCGCGCCGGGACGTCCGCCCGCGGCGGCTTCGCGCTGACTGGCGCGTTCGCGTGCGCCCGCGCTGCCGCGTCCGGAGAATCTGGGCATCTTGGGCAGGAACGGGTTGTTCTGCATGCCGGAATCCGCGTCGGCGGGTCCGCGCATGGCGGCGGAGGTGTCGACGCCGGTGACGATGACGTCGCCTTCCTTCAAATCATCTGTGATGATCTCGGCGAGCGTGCCGTTGTTGAGGCCGACTTTGACCTTGACGGGGGAGAGGAGACCTTCGCCCTTGTCGATCCAGAGGAGTGCTTCGTCATGATCGGCCTGCACGGGGTTCGCGAGGGCGGCGGGGGCGATGTTCTGCACGTTCGGGGTGTAGCGGAGCGCGGAGGAGGGGACGGCGAGGACGCCGCGTTTCGCCTCGCGGATGAACTTGACGTTTGCGGTGAGGTAGGGCTTCAGCATGCCGCTGTCGTTGTCGGTGTTGACTTCGACGATGTAGGTGACGACGTTGGAGGACAGGGTGGCGTTGAGGCGGATGCGGAAGACTTTGCCGTGGAAGGTGACGCCGGGGAAGGCATCGCAGGAGAACGTGACGTCCATGCCGGGCGTGATGCTGCCGATGTCGGCTTCGTTCACGGAGACCCACACCTGCATCTTGGCGAAATCTTTCGCGACGAGGAAGATGCTGGACGCGGCCTGGTTGGAGACGACGGTCTGGCCGATGCTGACGCGGCGGTCGATCACGACGCCGTCCATGGGGGCGGTGATGGTGCAGTAGTCGAGGTTGCGCTGTGCGCGGAGCAGGGAGGCTTCGGCGCTGGAGAGGGTGCCCTTCGCGCTGGAGAGGGACGCCTTCGCCTCGGTGAGGGCGGCCTTCTTCACGGCGATCTCCGCCTGGGCGGTGTTGTAGTCGGACTGGTAGCTGTCGTAATCGCTCTTCGTCATGGTCTTGGACTGGTAGAGCGTCTGGGCGCGGTCCCAGTTCGCCTTGGCGAGGGCGAGGCGCGTTTCGCTCTGCTTGAGGCTGGCCTCGGCGCTTTCGATGCCGGCTTCGGCCTGGAGAATGCCGGCCTTGGCGCGTTCATGCGTGGCCTGGGCGTCCTGGAGGTCGGCCTTGTACGGCACGTCGTCGATCTGCGCCAGGACCATGCCGGTCTTCACGCGGGAGCTGAAGTCGACCGGATTGCCGTCGACGTCCTTGCCGAAGCTCATGATCTTGCCGTTGACCTGCGCGCCGACGTTCACGAGCTCTTCGGGCTCGACGGTGCCGGTGGCGGAGATGGAGCGGATCACGTCGGTGCGGGCGATCTCTTCTGTCTTGAAGACGACTTTTTCGGCGGCTTTGCCGCGGGAGTAGCTGCGCAGGACGACCCAGCCGACGGCGATCACGCCCATTATGATGAGGAGAACGAGGAGTTTTTTCAGGAATTGTTTCATGTGAAAACGGCCTTTATGTTATGTTTGATTATGATTCGGGTGAAGTTGAAAGGTGTCAGATACCGGTCTGACCGGCATTCGAGGAGGAGTTGTCTTTGTCTTTCATGTCGTCCGTGATGCTCTCGGAGGAGGCGGAGGAGGAAGCGGCGGCTTGTTCTTCGTCTTCCTGCTGGTCGCGGTCGCTGAACGCATAGACGGCGGCCTCGAGCTGCGCCTTGGCGTTGGATGCGTTGATGACAGCGGAGAGGAGCTCGTGCTGGGCATTGATGACGGAGCGTTCCGCTTCATTGAGGCGGGTCACGAGGGCGGTTCCGGCCTTGTATTCGTTCTCGACGAGATCGCGCGTATCCTTCGTAAGCTTATAAACCTCGCGCGAGATGTTCGCCTTCTCAATGTTGGTCATGTAGTTGTCGTAGGCGGTGCGGACGTCGGTGATGACGGTGATCCAGGTCTGCGCGAGCGAGTAGTCGGACTCGGCGAGGCTGGCATAGGACTGGAGGGCGGAGAAGTAGTCGGAGAATCCGTTGAAGAGATTCCAGCTCGCGCTGACGCCGTAGTTGAAGCTCCAGGAGCCGGAGCTGCTCGTGGTCGTGCGAGCCAAGCGGGTCTGGTTGCGGCTCCAGCTGTAGCCGAGGTTGTAGTTCGCATTGATCTTCGGTCCGAATGCCGTGAGGGAGTTCCAGAAGTTGTACTTGGCGGTTTCGAGGCGGTCGCGGTACTGCTGGAGGTCGGGACGGTTCGCGAGCGCGGAGTCGAGGTACACGTCAACGTCCGCGAGGAGCTGGTTTTCGGGCATCGTGACTTCGTCGAATGTAACGGAGTCCGGGATGGTGCCGTCGGTGATCCCGAGCGTGCCGGCGAGAACGTATTTGGCGGAGCGGATGTTGTATTCGGTGCGAATCAGCTCAAGCTCGCCGTTTTTGAGCGAAATCTGGAAGTTGAGAACGTCGGAGAGGAGTGCGGACCCGGCGTCGTACTTGTCCTGCGCCTCCTTCAACATCTTTCTGGCGTAGTCGATCTGGGCTTCGGCGATGGCTTTCTGCGAGATCGCCTGCTGGACGTCGTTGTAGGAATACGCGACCGTGCGGAGCAGAAGTCGTTTCGCGTCTTCCTGTGCGTCCTTCGCCTGATTGAGGTTGTATTTCTGTGCGAGGATGTTCATCTCGCGTCCGAGGCAGTCGAAGATGAGCCATGAGCCGCTGAGTGACGGGCCGACGCTTGTGTTGTAGGTCCAGGGCTTCTCGCCGGAACTGGACGAGGTCACTTTGGAGAAGCTCTGGCTGACGGACATGCCGGCGTTCAGGGTCGGCGCGTAGGTCGAGAAACTCTGGTAGTATCTGGCGCGCGCGGAGTCGATCGTGAACTTGACGCGGAGGAAATCCGGGTTGTTCTGCAACGCGAGCTCCTGGGCTTTCTTGAGCGAAAGGACCTTCATCTCTTCGGGGAAGAGGATCTTCTCTTCATCGGGGACTTCGGTGTAGGTGGAGTGCTTGATGGCCATGGGGGGCTTGGTGTAGCTCTGGCAGCCGCCGAAAACGAGGGCGATAGGAACCGCAAGGAGGAAAAGTTTCTTATTCATGGTTGTTCTGGATGCTCCGGAGGAAAAGTTGAAAAGTTGGAACGGGGTCGATGGACGTATCCCCGATATCGTTGACCATGCAGATGTAATGGACCGCGCCATTGAAGAGAATGCTGGCGGCGGTGAGGTCGACGTTGCGAAATTCGCCGCAGACGACACCGTCCCGGATGACGCTTTCGATGATAGCCTGGCGGCGCATTCCGCCGACAACGGCAGGATGGGAGGAATCCTTTGCTTTCGGAGGCGGCACGTTTTCCATGATGGCGCGGTAGTATTTGCGTTTCTGGTTGAACGTGTCGATGAGGTAGAGGGCCATGGCTGTAAGCCGGTCGGAAGCCGACTTGCCATTGGAAGCGAGCTCTTCAAGACCGTCGCAGACCGCGGAAATGGACGAGCGGGCGATGGCATACAGAATGTCGTTTTTGTCCTTGAAATAATTATAAAGGACGCCGCGCGAGACATTGAGGCGCTTCGCGATGTTTTCGGTGGTGAAGGCTTCCCAGCCGCCCTCGCAGAGCAGGGCAATCCCGGCAGAACAGACATCGTGCCGGATGGATTCTGTCATCATTTCGCGCATTTTCTGCGTGTATCTTGGCATAATGAGAACTGATTTGAAGGGAAGATGCTGTATGATAGAGGGATTTGACAAGGTGATTTTATTATGACACCGTGTCACGGACGGCATAAAAGATACACCCTATTCGCCTGAAATCAAGAAGAAATTCAGAATGATGACTTGAATTTGTCAAATAATGCATTACATTTAGTAAAAATTTCATGCTGCAAACAAACAAGGAGAACGAACAAATGTGCGACAAACCGCTGCCGGACCTGACCCAACCGAAAAGCAAATGGAGCGTCGGCACGCTGACATACACCGCTGCCGGACTTGCCGTGCTGTTCGCCCTGCTGCTGTGGGGCGACTTCGCGTGGTCCATGAAGGACCGCGTGGTCTTCCCCATGACCGTGAAGCTGGCGAAGGAACGGTTCGAGCTGAACGATACACTGTATTCCATTCTGATCATTTCGTTCCCGAACTTTACGAACATCTTCCTGATGCCGATCGTGAGCTATCTTTCCGACCGGCACCGCGGCCGCCTCGGCCGCCGCATCCCGTTCCTGCTGTTCACCACGCCATTCATCGTGGTCGGCCTGCTCGGCATCGGACTGAACGCGGAGATAGGCAGGTTGATCGAGCCGCTCCTGCCTTCGTACGTGAGTATCGGAAACTGGGGGATGGATGCCGCTCGCTTTTCGTTATTGGTCGCGTTCTGCTTCTTCTGGGTGCTGTTCGACTTCGGCAACACGCTGGCGTCGGCGATCTTCAACGCCCTGGTGAACGACGTGGTGCCGCAGCGGATCATCGGGCGGTTCTTCAGTCTCTTCCGCATCATCAGCCTGCTGGCGGGCATCCTGTACAACTACTACCTCTTCGAGCACGCGCTGGACTGGTTCAAGTGGATTTTCCTCGTGCTCGGCGCGCTGTACGCCGCGGGGCTGTACTCCATGTGCTTCTTCGTGAAGGAAGGCAAGTATCCGCCGCCGGAAGAGATCCCTGCGGACAAGAGCAGATTCCAGCGCGTCTTCGGCGCGCTCATCGAGTATTTCCGGCAGTGCTTCTCCGTGCCGTACTACCGCTGGATCATCGTCGCGCTTCTGCTGGCTAACATCAGCTTCCATCCTATCAACGACTTCTCCATCCAGTACGCCAAGGCGATCGACGTGCCGGACAGCACCTACGGGCAGCTGCTCGCCATCACGTACTGTTTCTCCATCGTGCTGAGCTATCCGCTAGGCGCTCTGGCGGACCGGTTCCATCCGATCCGGACCAGTTTCGTTTCCCTCGCGGCATACGCGGTCCTGATGCTCGTCGGCTGGCTGGTGGTCGGCAATCCGTGGCAGAAGGAGATCACCTACCATATCCCGGGGCTCATGTCCGGCTCGAAGACGCTCGTCCTTTCCTCGTTCGCGATCGTGTTCATCATCCACGGCGTGGTGTCCGGGTGTTTCTTCACGCTGTCCAGCTCATTGCCGCTGCGCCTCTTCCCCGGCTCGATCTTCGCGCAGTTCGCCTCGGCGAACGCCATGATCCTGGCGCTCGGCACCACTGTCATCGTTCCGGCGTTCGGGTACTTCCTGGACGTGCAGGACAGCAACTATCATCTGCTGTTCATGCTCGGCGCGGTCCTGTCGCTGATCTCGGCGGTCGCGTTCGTGAAAATCCATTTCTACTACAAGCGGTTCGGCGGCGACGAGGAGTATGTGGCGCCGGACGTGATGACGCGCGAGAATATCCTGAAGGCCGGCGACAAATACCGGACATTCATCATCCACGGCACGGTGGCCGGTGTCATCGCGGGATGCCTGCTCGGCTACTGGTTCGAGAGCCCGACGCTCCGCGAGGAATTCGACTGGGGCGGATTCTACGGGAATTTTTTCGAAGTGATCCGGCGTCCGAGTTATGAAATCAAGGAGGAATTCGAGATTATAGACTTGTCCGAAGCGCAACCTGCGGCGGAGATCGACGCCTCCGATCCGGAAACGGTCCTTGCCGATGCGTCCGAACCCGACGACGAGGTGACCGGAACGGTGATCAAGAGCGAGGTCAAAAAGAAGAAGATAGCCGCTCCTGTGAGGCCGTGGCTGCTTTCGGTCGTCACGTTCGCTCTGATCGGACTCTTCCTCGGCGCGCTGTTCCCGAACAAACGCCGTCCTGTGAAACGTGCTTCGGACGAGGCGGAAACCGCCTGATCCATCCACGCTGAAACAAGCTCGAAAACAACTGCTCCGGCCCCCGGCAATAGAGCTCGGGCCGGGGCGTTTTCTGTTTCCGAAAACGGAAAACACCGTCAGAATATGCCGTTTTTTCCTGAAAAAAACTGGAAAAAAGGCGTCTCGCGTGCTACATTATTAGAATAAAGATTTTTTACCACCTCTGAACGCGGAGATTTTTGCACTTGAAAAAAAGCACGGAAGAACAGCGGACGCGGCCGTATCTGGTGCGTCTGGTCAGCCTCGGCTGCCCGAAAAACACGGTGGACACCGGAGTGGCCGCCGGGGCCTTGCTCGTGGACGGATTCGGCCTGACCGCCGATGACGACGAGGCGGACGTGATGTGGATCAATACCTGCGCCTTCCTGCTCTCCGCCCGCAAGGAGGCCATGGAGGAGATTCGCCGCGCCTGCACGTGGAAGAAACGCCGCGCGGGCCGTCTGGTCGTGGTCGCCGGGTGCCTGCCGCAATGGGACAAGGACGGCGCGGTCCGCGCGAAATATCCGCTGGTTGACGCCTGGGAAGGCATCGATTCGCCCGCCGGGATCGCCAAGGTGCTGAAACGCCTGATCGCGGACAAGCCGGTCCCCGAACGGAAAAATGGCAAGCCGTGCTCGTGGATCTATGATGAAACGACTCCTCGTCTGCCCGTCGAATCCGCGCACTTTGCCTACCTGAAGATTGCCGACGGCTGCTGCAACTGCTGTACTTACTGCCTGATCCCGTCCATCCGCGGCGCACTCCGCAGCCGCACCGTGAAGTCGGTCGTGGCCGAGGCGAAATCGCTTGTGTCGCAGGGATACCGCGAACTGATCCTGATCGCGCAGGACACCGGGGCGTTCGGGCGCGACCGCACGGGCGGCAAATCCGAACTGCCGGACCTGCTCGCCGCATTGGATAAGATCACCGGCGAATTCCGCATCCGCCTGATGTACGTGCATCCGGCGTCGATCGACGACGCCATGATCCGCTCTTTCAAGAAATGTCGCCGTCTGATTCCGCACATCGAAATGCCGGTCCAGCACGTTTCCGACTCCGTGATGGCCGCGATGAACCGGCACATCACGGCGGAGCGCCAGTCCGAGGTGATCCGCAAACTTCGCGAGGCGGGATTCACGATCCGCACCACGCTGATGACCGGATTCCCCGGCGAGACCGAGGCGGATTTCCAACAGCTTCTCGACGTGGTGAAAGCCCGCGTCTTCTCCCGCATCGGCGTGTTCGCGTTCTCGCCCGAGGACGGCACTCCGGCGGCTTCCATGAAGGGGCGCGTCCCCGCGAAGACCGCCGCCGCCCGTGCCGCCATGATCGCCGCCGAACAGGAAAAGATCTCGCGGGAAACGAACCGGGCGCTGGTCGGACAGACGCTTGAGGTCATCCTGGACGAGAACGCCGGGCGCGGCAGATGGCGCGGACGCATGCTCATGGACGCCCCGGACATCGACCAGACGGTACATGTATCCAAATGCCCCGCCGGCCTCACCGCGGGGATGGTGGCGCCCGTGACCATCACTCGGACGGCCGCATTTGATTTGTACGGAACCTATGAAGGGCGGAAGCCCGGAGGAAAGGCAAAATGAAACATCTCCCGAACGCACTCACGATCAGCCGCATCGTCCTGATCTTCTGTTTCGTGGTGCTTGCGAATTTCGACAGCGTGAATCCGACCTGCATCAAGATCGGCGAACACGCGGCCTATGTGTGCCATGTGGTCGCCCTGATCGTGGCGTTTCTGGCGGGGATCACCGACCTGCTGGACGGCTATCTGGCCCGCAAATATCACGTGGAAAGCGATTTCGGCCGCCTGATGGACCCGCTGGCCGACAAGATCTTCATCCTGGCGACATTCATCATGATGCTGGACTACGGGATGATCCCCGGCTGGGTGCTGATCGTGATCCTGACCCGCGAATTCATGGTGACCGGCCTTCGGACCCTGGCTTCGTCCAAGAACGTGATCATTTCCGCCGACCGCTGGGGCAAGATGAAGACCGCCACGCAGATGGCCACGCTGGCATTCGGCGGTGCCGCCTGGATCCATCTTTTCGGACTCGACCTGGGCGTATCCCCCGTGACGATCATCTGGAAATGCCTCCAGGCTGCCGTCGTGCTCATCACGGTCGGTTCCGGCCTGCAATACTTTATCCGATACCGTTCGCTTTTCAGCGACAGCATCTGATTTGATCTTCCCTCGACAGGAGTTTGTGACCGCATGCCCCAGACGATGACATACCGGACGGACGAGAACGAACGGAAGAACGTCTTCCGCGCGTATTTGGTCGGCCCGTGCATCCATCCGGCGGACCCGGCGTCCACTGCGGACGACCTGAAGGAGCTCGCCGAGCTGGTCCGCACGCTGGAGGTGCCGGTCGCGGGACAGATCGTCGCGGGACTGAAAGCGCCGAACCCGAAATACTATGTCGGAAGCGGCAAGGCGGAGGAGATCCGCGACGCGGCGAAGGAGGCGGAGGCGAACATCGTGATCTTCGACATCGCGCTCAGTCCGACCCAGCAGAGAAACCTGGAACAGCTTTTCGGCATGAAAGTGATCGACCGTCAGGAGGTCATTCTGGACATTTTTGCTTCGCGCGCGCGTACTCGCGAGGCTGTGCTCCAGGTCGAGCTCGCCCGATGCCAGTATTTCCTGCCGCGCCTGACCGGAGCCTGGACCCACCTGTCGCGTCAGCGCGGCGGCGTGACAGGGGCGCGCGGCGGCGGCGAGAAACAAATCGAATACGACCGCCGTGAACTCCGCCAGCGGATTTCGGATTTGAAGGCCGAGCTCGCGGAGATCCGCAAACACCGCGGCACCCAGCGGAAAAGCCGGATGCGCGCGAACCTGCCGAACGCGGCCATCGCGGGTTATACCAACGCCGGCAAATCCACGCTCCTGAACCTGCTGACCGGAGCGGAAGCATACGCCGCAGACCAGCTGTTCGCCACGCTCGACCCCACGACGCGCGCCCTGACCCTGCCGGACAAGACGCACCTGATTCTGACCGACACCGTCGGATTCGTACGGAGGCTGCCGCACTCGTTGATCGAGGCGTTCCGCTCCACACTGGAGGAGGCCGTGCTCGCCGACTTCATCGTGCTGGTTCTTGACGCGTCCAATCCGAACGTCTTCAACCATGTGGAGACCACGTTGTCCGTGCTGGGCGAGCTTGGTGCGGAACGCAAGTCCATCCTCGTGGTCTGCAATAAATGCGACCTTATCACCGATCCTCTGACCCGGATCAAGCTCAAAAACTCGTTCCCGGACGCCGTGTTCATTTCCTGCCGGACCCGCGAGGGCATCGACGCGTTGCTGGAGGCGCTGTCCGCGAAGTGCGGAGGACCTTCGGAGATCTGCCGGGCGGAGATCCCGCCGGAACGCGCCGACCTGGTGGCGCTCCTGCACGAAAAGGCGCGGATCCTGGAGAGCGCCTACCGCGACGACGGGGTGTTTGTCGCGACGGTGTCCGTGTCCGCCCGTGAATCGGGCCGGTTCGCGCCGTTCCTGACCTCGGACGAGCCTCAACAGAAACAAACAATCAATTTGTGATAGAATAACTGGAGAACCACAATGAATATCAAGCGTTCCCGCATTCTGACCGCGCTCGGACTGGCATTGCTTGCCGGATCATTGTCCGCGCCGCAGGTGGTGACATCGCAGGAGGCGGATGCCTCTTCCATGAGCGAGAACTGGGATATCTTCCGTTCTGGCGGCGACAATATCGAAAAGGGCGACAAACTCTTTGAGGAAGGAAAATATGAAGAAGCGCTTGAGATCTACAAAAAAGCGCTGGAGACATTCCAGAAGCTTCGTGCGAGTGATCCGAACTGGAACCGCTCCGTTGTGAGTTACCGTATTACCACCTCCCAGAGCAAGGTCAGCTCCACCGAACGCAAGATCAGCGAGGCAAACGCCGCTGTCTCCGGCAAGCCGTTGACTTCAAACGGGATAAGGCCCTCCAACGAGGCGATCAACCAGCAGGCGATCGCCGAAATCGTGACCCTGCGCGGTCAAGTCGACTCCCTCAAAAAACAACTTGCCGAAAGCCAGAATGCGGCAGAAATCGCCCAGCAGTCCGCGGAACAGGCCACTGCCCTCGCAAAAGAGAAGACCGAGCTTCAGAAACAGGTGAAGGACCTGATTACCGAGCGCGATGCGATAAAGGCCGCCAGCGATGCGGAAAAAGCCGCGGCATTGAAAAAGGCCACCGAGGAAATGAACGCGATGCTCGAAGATGCCGAACAGAAGCGCGCTGCCGCCGAAAAAGCATCCGAGGATATGAAGACGAAACTCGCCGCTGCGGAACACGATGCGGCAGATGCCAAGGCGAAACTTGCCGCTGTGGAAAATGATGCGGCGCAGGCTAGTGTCGCCGAAGAATGGAAGGCAAAGCTCGAACAGGCTGAACAGAGACTTGCCGCTGCGGAGAAAGATGCATCGGATGTCAAGGCGCAGCTCGCTGCTGCGGAGAAAGCCTCCGAGGATGTCAATACGAAACTCGCTGCCGCAGAAAAAGCTGCATTGGATTCCAAAGAGAAGTTTGAAGCCGCGAAACAGGTTGCGACGGATATCAAGATGAAACTTGATGCCGCGGAGAAGGACGCTGCCGACACTAAGTCGAAACTTGCTGCCGCTGAAAACGAAGCGGCAGACGCCAAGGCGAGGCTTGCCGCCGCATCCACTGCGGCCGAGGCTGCCGACGCCAATGCAAAGGCTCTGGCCGATGCGAACGAGAAAGTGAAGAGCCTGATCGACGAGAACGCACGGCTGAATGCCGAATTGGATGCCTTGACTGCCGCCGATGATACGGAACAGATCGCGGAGGAATGGAAGGCAAAGCTCGAACAGGCTGAACAGAGGCTTGCCGCCGTGGAGAAAGATGCATCGGATGCCAAGGCGCAGCTCTCTGCCGCTGAAAACGAAGCTTCATATGCCAAGTCGAAACTTGCCGCCGCTGAAAACGAAGCGGCAGACGCCAAAGCGAAACTCGTCGCCGCTGAAAACGAAGCGGCAGACGCCAAGGCGAAGCTTGCCGCCGCATCCACTGCGGCCGAGGCAGCTGACACCCGTGCAAAGGCTTTGGCCGATGCGAATGAGGAAGTAAAAAGCCTGACCGAATCCAACGCAAAGTTGATCGCCGAACGCGATGCGTTGAAGTCTGCATCGGAAAAGATGGCCGCAAATCTTGTGGCCCTGGAAGAATCTTCCGAGGAAATGAAATCGAAACTCGCCGCCGCCGAAAACGAAGCTGCCGATGCCAAGTCAAAACTCTCTGCCGCTGAAAACGAAGCGGCAGATGCCAAGTCAAAACTCTCTGCCGCCGAAAACGAAGCTGCCGATGCCAAGGCGAGGCTTGCCGCCGCATCCACTGCGGCCGAGGCGGCTGACGCCAGTGCAAAAGCACTTGCCGATGCGAACGAGAAAGTGAGCAGCCTGACCGAATCCAATGCGAAGCTGATTGCCGAACGCGATGCGTTGAAGTCCGCGTCGGAAAAGATGTCTGAAAATCTTGTCGCTATGGAAGGATCTTCCGCGGATATGAAGGCGAAGCTTGCTGCTGCGGAAAACGATGCGGAGGAAATGAAAGCGAGACTTGCCGCCGCAGAAAACGATGTGACGGATGCCAGAGCGAAACTCGCCGCCTCGGAAAAAGAAACCGCTGACGCAAAATCGGAACTCGCCGTCGCACTCGCAGCGGCAGAAACAGCCGACGCCAGTGCAAAGGCGCTTGCCGATGCGAACGGGAAAGTGAGTCGCCTGACCGAAACCAACGCGAGGCTGACAGCGGAACTTGAAGAACAGAAGACTGCTTCGGAAAGTGCTTCCGCGGACATAAAGAAGAAGCTTTCCACTGCCGAAAAGAACGCGGCGGACATGAAAAAGAAACTTTCCACTGCCGAAAAGAACGCGGCGGATTTGAAGAAAAAACTCTCTGCTGCCGAAAATGATGCGGCAGACGCCAGAGCGAAACTTGCTGCTGCGGAAAACGATGCGGATGAAATGAAAGCGAAGCTCGCCGCTGCGGAAAACGATTCGGAAGGTGTCAGGGCAAAACTCGCCGCTGCGGAAAAAGAAACTGCTGACGCAAAGTCGGAGCTCGCTGTCGCACTCGCAGCGGCAGAAACAGCCGATGCCAGTGCCAGGGCGCTGGCCGATGCGAACGAGAAGGTGAAGATCCTGACCGAAACCAACGCGAAGCTGGTTGCCGAACTTGAAGCCCAGAAGTCTGCCTCGGAAAAAACGTCTGCAAACCTTGTCGCCATGGAAGAATCTTCCACGGAAATGAAAACGAGACTCGCCGCTGCGGAAAACGATGCTGCGGACGCCAGATCGAAACTCGCCGCTGCGGAAAACGATGCGGCAGATGCCAGATCGAAACTCGTCGCTGCGGAAAACGATGCGGCAGATGCCAGAACGAAACTCGCTGCTGCGGAAAACGATGCGGCAAATGCCAAAGCGAAACTCTCCGCCGCGGAAAAGGAAACCGCCGACGCAAAATCTGAGCTCGCCGTCGCTCTCGCGGCGGCCGAAACAGCCGACGCCAGTGCCAAGGCGCTGGCCGATGCGAAAGAGAAAGTGAACAGTTTGACCGAAGCCAACGCGAAGCTGGCCTCCGAACTTGAAGCCCAGAAGACCGCTTCGGAAAAAACGTCTGCAAATCTTGTCGCCATGGAAGAATCTTCCGCGGAAATGAAGGCGAAACTCGCCGCCGCCGAAAAGAGTGCGGCGGAAATGAAGGCGAAACTCGCCGCTGCGGAAAAGGAAACCGCCGACGCGAAATCGGAACTCGCCGTCGCACTCGCAGCGGTCGAAACAGCCGACGCCAGTGCCAGGGCGCTGGCCGATGCGAATGAGAAGGTGAACAGCCTGACCGAGTCCAATGCAAAGCTGGCCTCCGAACTTGAAGCCCAGAAGACCGCTTCGGAAAAGGCGACCGACGATATGAAGACGAAACTTGCCGCCGCCGAAAAGAGTGCGGCGGACATGAAAAAGAAGCTTTCCACTGCCGAAAAGAACGCGGCGGACGTGAAGGCGAAACTCGCCGCCGCGGAAAAGGCGGCAGCGGATTCCAAGGCGAAACTTGCCGCGGCTGAAAACGACACTGAAGATGTGGCGGCGAAACTCGCCGCTGCGGAAAACGATGCGGCCGACGCCAAAGCGAAGCTCGATGCCGCCGAAAAAGCATCCGAGGATATGGCGGCGAAACTCGCCTCTGCGGAAAACGATGCGGCCGATGCCAAGGCGAAGCTTGCCGCCGCGGAAAAGGAAACCGCGGACATCAAAGCGGAACTTGCCGTCGTTTCCACCGCGGCTGCGGCAGCCGACGCCAGTGCAAAGGCGCTTGCCGATGCGAATGAGAAGTTGAGCAGCCTGACCGAGTCCAACGAGAAGTTGATCGCAGACCTGAAAGCCCAGAAGACCGCTTCGGAAAAGTCGGCCTCGGAACTCGCAGCCGCGAAGAAGGCTGCCACCGACCGCCAGGCTGAGCTTGATTCGCTTCAGTCTTTGTACAACGAGACAAAGGCATCAGAATCCGAACTGAAAGCGAAACTGGGAGCGTCCGAAAAAGCCTCTGCCGAACTCGCCAAGATGAAAGATGCTGCTTCACAATTGGAATCCAGGCTCGCCGAGGAACAGAAGAGATCCGCGGCGATCGAGTCGGAACGGAAGAAACTCGAAGCTGATCTCACGCAGATGAGCTCCACCTATCCGGAGACTGTTAAAAAGCTCGAAAATGAATTGGCGTCGCTTAAAAAGCAGAAAGACGCCGATGCAGCAAAGACAGTGGGGCTTTCCGAGGTGAATGCGACTCTCACGGAAGATCTTACGAAGCTGACAGCGAAAAACAACGCGCTTAAGACCGAAAACAAGGCGTTGAAGGATGCGCTTGTCGAGGCCAGGAAGGTATCTGCGGAAGCTTCGGAGACGACTGCGAAGGTGAACAGTCTGACCGATTCTTACACGAAACTGACCGCGGAACTCGCCGCCGCAAAAAAGGATGCGGCAGCCTACAAGGAGAAGCTTGCCGTCGCGGAAAAGGAAGCGATCGATGCCAAAGCGGAGCTTGTGCTCATGGAAGATGATGCGGCAGATGCCAAGGCGGAACTCGCTGCTTTGAAAAAGGCGGCGGCGGATTCCAACGCGAAGCTGGCCGCTGAACGCGACGCCCTGAAGACCGCCTCGGAGAAGGCAGCGGCGGATTCCAGTGCGAAATTGACCGCGGAACTTGAAGCCGCGAAAAAGGATGCGGCAAACTACAAAGAGAGACTTGCCGTCGCGGAAAAGGAAGTCGCGGATGTCCGGGCGGAGCTCGCCGCCGCGGAAAAGGAAACCGCGGACGCGAAAAAGAAACTCTCCACCGCGAAGAAGACTTCCACGGACGCGAAGACGAAGCTCGCCGCCGCGGAGAAGGAAGCCGCGGATGCGAAAGCGGAACTTGCCGCCGCGACCATCGCGGTCGAGACAGCCGATGCTAATGTAAAAGCTCTTGCCGAAGCAAATGCAAAGGTGAAGAGCCTGACGACCGAGAACGCAAAGCTGAAAAAAGACCTGGAAGCCGCTACGAAGACCACGACGAAGACTTCCGCCTCGACGGGGACCGGCACGACGAAGACTTCCGCCTCGACGGGGACCGGCACGACGAAGACTTCCGCCTCGACGGGGACCGGCACGACGAAGACTTCCGCCTCGACGGGGACCGGCAAGACGAAGACTTCCACCTCGACGGGGACCGGCACGACGAAGACCAAGACCGACACGGGCTCGAAGAGCAAGAGTCAGACGGACAAGGACGCAAAGACGAAGAAAAATACGAATGCCTCGGTATATTCCGGCAGGCGCCTGATGATAGTGTCGACCGGCGAACCTGGCCGGTTTGCGTCATTTCAGACCTCGGACGTTTTTCAACAGAATCAAACAAATATTTGATATAGAACTAGGAGAGCCACTATGAATATCAAACGTTCCCGCATCCTGACCTCGCTTGGCCTGGCATTGCTGGCCGGGATGTTTGCCGTACCGCAGGAAGCGGTTTCTCAGTCCATGGCGGAAGCTTCTTCCGCGAGCGGGAACTGGGATATCTTCCGTTCCGCCGGCGACAACATGGAAAAAGGCGACAAACTCTCTGGTGCGGGGAAATATGAGGAGGCGCTCGACCTCTACAGAAAAGCCCTGGAAATGTTCCAGAGACTTCACGCGAGCGATCCGGACTGGAACGGCATCGTGGTGAACTATCGCATTACTTCCGTCCAGAGCAAGATCAGTTCCGCAGAGAAGAAGGTCAGGGAGACGAATGTTTCCGGGTCTGGCACAACGTCGACTTCGTTCGGTTCGGGACCGTCCGATGCGACGGCCGGGCAGCAGGTGAACGATGAGCTCATGAGTTTGCGCAGCCAGGTCGAGGTCCTCAGGAAGCAGGTCGCCGAAAACCGGAACGCCGTGGATCGTGCCACCCGGTTCGGGGAACAGGCCGCCGCCCTCACGAAAGAGAAATCCGAGCTGCAGAAGCAGTTGAACGACCTGACCGCCGAACGGGATGCCTTGAAGGCCGCAGGAGGAGGTGCCGATGCAGGAAAGATGGCGGCGGAACTTGCCGCCGCGCAGAAGACCGCAGCTGACCGGAAAGCCGCACTCGATTCGCTTCAGGCTTCGTACAACGAGACGAAGAAATCCGAATCCGAACTGAAACAGAAAGTCGAATCCGCTGCAAGAACCGCTGCCGAACTTGCCGGGATGAAGAGTACGGCATCCCAGCTGGAACGCCGGCTCGCGGAGGAACAGAAGAAATCCGCGGCGATCGAGGAGGAACGGAAGAAACTCGAAACGGATCTCGCACAGGCGCGTTCCGCTAATCCGGACAATGTCAAGAAGCTCGAAAACGATCTGGCCGCGCTCAAAAAGCAGAAGGACGCCGATGACGCGAAGACTGCCGAGCTGGCGAAGAAGAATGCGTCTCTTACCGAAGAGAATACAAGACTGAACACGAAATACAGTGCGCTCAACAGCGAAAACAGTGCATTGAAAAATGCGCTTGTCGAGGCCAGAAAAGGTGCCCCGGCAGCTGCGGCTGCTCCCGCGGTCGAGCCGGAGACCGCAGGAGCGGATGCAAAGGCGCTGGCCGACGCAAATGCGAAGATCAAAAGTCTGACGGACGAGAACGCAAAACTGAAAGCGGACCTGGCTGCCGCGAAGAAGACTGACCTGCCGGTGGCTGTCCCCGTCCGATCCGAAGCCGATATCAAGGCGCTGGCCGAGGCTGACGCAAATGCGAAAAGCCTGGCCGCCGCGAACGAAAAAGTGAAGAGCCTGACGGATGCGAACGCGAAGCTGACCGCCGACTTGAACACACAGAAGGCCGCCGCGCAGAAGGCTTTGGAAGATGCCGCAAAGTCCGCCGGGACTTTGTCCGAGGCGAATGCGAAGATGAAAGTCCTGATGGACGCAAATGCGAAACTGGCATCCGAACTGAACGAACAGAAAACCGCCGCGGAAAGGAATGTCGCAGAGCTTGACGCTGCGAAGCGGGCCGCCGCCGAGGCCTCGAACCGTCCGGTCCCGGCAGGTGCATCCTCAAGGATCCTGGCCCTGACGCAGGAAAAGGCGAAACTCCAGGATGAACTTGTCGCCGCGAAAGCCGAACTTGATGCCTTGAAGGCCAAATCCGAAAGATCCGGCGTCGCGGCCGCTTCCGCCACGGCCCTGGTCGCCGCCGAACAACGTGCATCCGCGCTCGAGTCCGACGTGGCGAGGCTCAACTCCGAGGTCAAAGACCTGACGGAACAGAACAAAAAGCTTGCGGCCGGCGAAGCTGTTCGGAAGTCCCTTGAGGCGGAGAACAAGACGCTGACGGACTCGAAGGCCGCTTCCGAGAAAGAGATCGCCGCCCTGAAGGCGCAGATCGCGTCGTTCTCCGAACCTTCCTCGTCCGACTCGCCCGATCTCGCGAAGCAGAAGGAACTGAACGCCTCGCTTACCGCGTCCGTCGAGAAGCTGACTGCCGAGAAAAACGCCTCTGTCGAGGAACTGGCCAAGGCGAACAGGGATCTTGTGGCGGCACAGGCCCAGCTCGAAAAACTCAAGATCGACCAGGCGTCCAACATGGAGGTCCGCAGGCTCGCAGAATCACTCGAAGACAAGGAGGCGCTCCTGAAAAAGAGCAACGCCGAAAAGGACGCTTTCGAGAAGGAGTCCGCCGCGTACAGGGAAAGATGTGAATCGCTCCAGAACACGCTTTCCAATCTGCTGACCACACAGACCGCTCTGAACGCCAAGGTCCAGCGGCTGGAGCGGGAGGTCGAACTCCGCCGCAGGGATCCTAAGAGCGCTGGTTCCGCCGAACTTCAGCAGAAGAACGAATCCATCGCCGAGCTTCTGAAGGAACGTGCCGCGTTCGACGAGGAAGTGGCTGCCCTGAAGTCCGAACTCGAAGATGAACGTGCGCTTTCCTCCCGCTACAAGAAGACCATGAACGCCGCGCGTACCGTGGCGGAAGCCGCGATCGTCGAGTCCCGCACACTCCGCGCCGAACTCAACACCTACCGCCGAAACGACCCCGATGCAAAACCCGAAGTCGCCAGGACGGAGGACTCGATCCCCGAGGACCTGAAACCGATGTTTGAGGAGATCATGTCCGGCAAGGAAGTCACGCCGACGGTTGTGGTGGATACGCTCAGATTCGAGAACGCCATGAAGGATGCGCAGAGGGCGGAGAACGCGAAGGATTTCTCGACCGCGCTGTGGCATTATCTGATCGCCGCGGACGCCGATCCATCAAGTTCCCTTGCCCAGCTTTCCCTGGCACGCGTCCACTACGCCCTGAAGCACGCCGACAACGCCATGAAAGCCTATGAAAAGGCGCTTAAACTGGGCGCGAAACGCGACCTCAACCTTGAAAATATGCTGAATGCCGTCCAGGGCGCATCGGAAAAGGAATGATCCCCGCTGACAGGAGGCAAATATGGTCATGTCCTTTGGCGTAATCGCTGTTGTCGTCGTTGTTCTCATCCTCGTTTTCGCGGGGATCATTCGCCATTGATTATTGAAAAACAAACCTGAAAGGGATACACTATGTCAATGTTCGGTTCATTTGGACAGCTCGCCGGGATGATGAAGGATTTCCAGGAGCTGAAAAAGAAAATTGAGATCATGAAAGAGGAACTCGCACAGATGGAGTTCCGCGGCGTGAGCCAGGACGGCACCGTGACCGCCGTTGTGTCCGGCGACTGTTTCGTGCGCGCCATCACGAGCACGACCGCCAGCCCGGATCCGAAGGCGACCGCCGAGGCGGTCAACCAAGGCATCGCGCAGGCGAAAAACGCGATCTCCCAGAAGATCTCCGAGGCGACCGGCGGCCTGCCACTGCCGGGGCTTTTCTGAGCAGATATAACGGAGTCCGCCGATGTTTGCGCAGCCGTGGCCGGAACCTCTGGCCGAACTGATCGAAATGCTGAAGAACCTGCCGGGCGTGGGGAAGCGGTCCGCCGAACGCATGGCGCTTTCCCTGTACCTGTGGGACCCCGCGAAACTTGAGGCGCTGGCCGGGAATCTGGCCTCGCTTCATACGCGCATCCACGCCTGCCCGGAATGCGGCAACCTGTCCGACGCGCCCGACAACGGTCCGTGCGGCATCTGCTCGTCCCCTGTGCGGGACCGGTCCATCATCTGTGTGGTGGAGGATGTCGCGCAGATCCATTCGCTGGAATCCGCCGGAGTCTACAAGGGCGTCTACCACGTGCTCGGCGGACGCATCGCCCCGCTGGAGGGGAAATTTCCCGAATCGCTGTCCATCCCGCGCCTCGAGACCCGCGTCGCCGCTGGCGACATCCGTGAAATGATCCTGGCTCTGAGCCAGGACATCGAAGGACAGGCGACCGCGGTCTACCTTGCCAACCGGTTTCAGGGACGCGGATTCGCCATCACGCGCCCGGCGCGCGGCCTGCCCGCCGGGTCCGATCTGACCTACGCCGACGCCGCCACGATCGCGCTGGCGCTTGACGCCCGGACAAGCCTGAACCGGCCTGGATCTGAACAGGAGGATACTCCGCGATGAGTACAAAAACGAATGAGCAAAAGTCCGTCCGCGTGGCGCTGGTGCAGGATTCCGCGCCCGCGTCCGCCGAAGAAGCGCGCGAACGCTTCGCCGCGAAGGCCGCGGAAGCCGCGGGGCAGGGGGCGAACATCCTCTGCACGCAGGAGCTTTTCCAGACCGAGTATTTCTGCTGGAAACAGGATCCGGATTTCTTTGAGCTGGCCGAACCGATCCCCGGCCCGGGAACGGACTTCTACGCCGCCCTCGCGAAACGGTACGGCGTGGTGATCGTCGGATCGTTTTTCGAGAAGCGCGCGCCCGGACTCTGCCACAATACCGCGGTCATCTTCGATGCCGACGGGAGCATCGCCGGGGTCTATCGGAAAATGCACATCCCGCAGGACCCCGGATTCGAGGAGAAATTCTATTTCGCGCCAGGCGACGGACCCTTCCGCGCCTGGGATACCGCATTCGGACGCATCGGCGTGGTGATCTGCTGGGACCAGTGGTATCCCGAAGCCGCCCGCCTGACCGCGCTCGACGGCGCATCCATCATCTTCTGCCCGACCGCCATCGGCACGATCGAATCCGAGCCGGACGACCTGATGCTGAAGCAGCGTCACGCCTGGCTCACGGTCCAGCACGGACACGCCGTGGCGAACGGGTGTTTCTTCGCCGCCGTGAACCGAGTCGGCACGGAACACGGCACACGGTTCTGGGGATCGTCGTTCGTATCGGATTTCTACGGCGCCGACCTGGCGTCCGCCTCGCGCGACAAAGCGGAGATCGTGTATGCCGACTGCGACCTGCATGCGATGGAGGAACACCGCCGTATGTGGCCGTTCTTCCGCGACCGCCGCATCGATGCCTACGGGCCGATCCTGAAGCGGTTCGGAGATTGAACCATGCCTGAGCCGACCTGCGCCGCCGAACGCGGCTTCACGATGCCCGCGGAGTGGGAGGAACAGCGCGCGATCCTGTTGTCCTGGCCGCTGAATCCCGCGACGTGGGAGGACCGCCGGAATGAGCTCGAGGCGACCTACGCCGGATTCGCGGCGGCGATCTCCCGATTCGAGGCCGTGAAGATCGACTGCGTGCGCGCCGAACAGCCCCGCATCCTGAAACTTCTTTCCGATGCCGGAGCCGATGTCGCACACGTCGAACTCCTGGACGTGCCGACGAATGACGCCTGGTGCCGCGATCACGGCCCGGTATGCCTCGTGAACCGTTCGACCGGGGCGCGCATCCTGGATCATTTCCAGTACAATGCCTGGGGCGGGAAGTTCCCGCCGTGGGACCAGGACGCCGCCGTGCCGGAACACGCCGCCGCGCTGCTCGGCTATGAACGAAATCCTGTGCCGATGGTCTGCGAGGGAGGCGCGCTGGAATCGAACGGAGCGGGGCTCCTCATGACGACCGAATCCGTGATGCTGAACCCGAACCGGAATCCATCCATGACGCGGGCGCAGATCGGCGACATGCTGATGCGGTCGCTCGGCATGGATGAAATTTTGTGGCTGAAGGGCGGGCTGTTCTGTGACGATACGGACGGCCATATCGACACGCTCGCACGCTTCGTGCGGCCGGACGCTGTGCTCGCCTGCGTCGCACCCGAAGGCTCGCCGAACGCCCCGATGCTGGATGAAAACCTGCGCCGCCTGCGCGAATACCGCTCGCGCCTTGGAAAGCCGCTGGATGTCATCCCGCTGCCGCTGCCCGGCCCTGTGGCTCCGCCCGACGGCTGGCGCGAGGAGACGCTCCCCGCGTCCTATGCGAATTATCTGCTCGTGAACGGCGCCGTGCTGGTGCCGTCCTATCGTCAGCCGCGCAACGACGCCCGCGCTGCCGCGATCATCGGCGAATGTTTCCCCGGACGCACGGTCGTTTCCATCGACTGTGCGGACATCATCCTGGAAGGCGGCGCGCTTCACTGCCTGTCCCAGAATCTTTTCTGAGGAAAGGCTTCTCGATTTTCCCGGCAGGGTAAAGCCCCGTCTGTCCTTTTTTTGTGAATAATTGGAAAAAAGCGACCGAAATGAAAAAGATTATCGATAATTCATTCCTTTTTGCTTGCTTTTCTTTTACTTTGCAGTATATTAGATTCTGAAATAAACTCATTCGCTTTTTATTCTTCTTTTATTGTAAATGGGGAGCCCGATCCTATGAACAGATATGTTTTTTCCCGTCATCGCGGGACACGCAGATGTTTTTCCCTGATTGAACTCCTGATCGTCATCGCCATCATCGTGATCCTGGCGGGTCTGCTCCTGCCCGCGCTGCGTTCCGCCCGCGAAACCGCGAAACGCGCGACCTGCATCAGCAACCAGAAGAATTTCGGAGACTACTTCCACCAGTTTGCGTCGCAGAACAACGGCAGCCTGAACGGCATACTCGGCAACTGGAAAAAATGGCTTGGAAACGTGGCGCAGACCGCGGGCAGCAACTACGATTGCTCGAAGGACGATTTCGCCAGGTTCGAGGAGAGCAGGCTTGACTCTGTCGCCCGGACCATCCTGAAGATCGCACGGTGTCCCGCCGACATCACGAAGGGCGCGCAGAGCTACGGACGCAATGACCCGTACGGGCTTTGGACCATGCGCGACCACGGCGCGCGCGTCGTACAGAGCCGCATCCCGGACATCAATGCTCCCTCCGACCTGATCATCCTCGGCGAACGCTGGAGTAATTTCAAGACAGTGGCGAAGAACAGCGACCAGCAGTATGAAGTCTGCGCGCCGTTCCATCTGCGTGGCAACCGTACCGACAAGGATGCCGCGGGCGAAGACTGGAACACCATTCACAAGGGCAGTATCCCGCTGCTGTATGTGGACGGCCATGTGAAGCACGGCAGCATCCTCGCAACGGTCCGCACGCGTGACATGAAATCCATGCACATGTTCAACGAACGGGCGAACGGCGGCAGCTGGTCCGACGACCCCGCTTTGAAGAAATAAGCAAGTCGGCACGATATTCGTTCCGTCCGATTTCGGCCGGATCCGCCGGGGCGAGTTCCCTGTGGTCCGGCTTCCGTATTTTCCGCAAAAAAATGCTCGCATTTCTTGATTTGCGGCAGTTTGATGCTATATTGATTGGAATTCGGGTTTCCCGTACGGCTCAAACATCGTCACAGAGAAAGGTCTACCGCCATGCCCTTCCTTTTCCTCCTCGTCATTCCTGTCGTCATCATCCTTTTTGTCATCATCGTTTACAACACCCTCGCGGCGAAGCGGGCTAACGTGCAGAACGCGTTTGCCGGGATCGACGTGCAGCTGAAGAAGCGCTGCGACCTGGTCCCGAACTTGGTCTCGAGCGTGAAGGCGTACATGAAGCACGAATCCGGCACGCTGGAGAAGCTGACCGATCTCCGCACCCGCGCCGCGGCCGCGACCGACCCCGCCGAACGCCTTGCGCTCGACAAGGAGCTTTCCGGCGCGCTGAAGGGCCTGATGGTGCAGGTCGAGGCGTATCCCGATCTGAAGGCGTCCGCAAATGTGGAGCAGCTCCAGCGGTCACTGAACGAGATCGAGGAGCAAATCTCCGCCTCGCGCCGCGCTTACAACGCAGCCGTCACGGAATACAATCTCGCGATCCGCATCTTCCCGAACAACCTCCTTGCCGGCATGTTCGGTTACACGGAGTCCCCGTTGTTCGAGGCTGCGCCGGAAGACCGCGCGAACCCGAACGTGGGCGACCTCTTCAATAAGTAATCGTCCTGATCCGAAATGAGAGACCCCGAACCCGACCGAAGTTCAGACGGTCATTCGCGCCCAGCCATCGCGGGGCTGAATGAGTCGTTGTCCGAACTGCGCGCACTCCGCGACGAAACGCGGAAAAAAGCGCTTGCCATATCCGCCTCCATTGCCGCCGCGACCGTCCTTCTCGCGGCAGGCGCGCTTTTCGTGAGCGGGGATTTGCTTGCGTTTGTGCTTGTGCCCGGCTTCATCATTGCCGGTGTCGTGTACACGCAGATGATGAACGGCGTGAAGCTCAAGTACAAGAAACTCGTGATCCCGTCCATGCTGAAGGAGATCGACCCGGGGCTGTCCTACAATCCCTCCGGCTGTATCCCGAAAGAGATATTCCGGCATTCGAAGATATTTTCCCAGCGTGTCGATTGCTACGCCGGCGAAGACCTGGTCTACGGCTCGTACAAAGGCATTCCCATTCGCTTCAGCGAGCTCAAGGTGCAGGAGAAGCATTCCAACGGAAAGAACACGACGTATCATACGTTTTTCAACGGAGTCTTCATGGTCGCGGATTTCAACAAGGACTTCAAGTACAGCCACTGGGTGCTGCCCGATTCCGCCGAGGCGGCGTTCGGACAGCTCGTCGGCAATTTCTTCCAGAAAGTCAATCTGTCCGGACGCGGCCACATGACCCGCCTGGAGGATCCGGCGTTCGAAAAGAAATTCGTGGTGTACACGGAGGACGATGTGGAGGCGCGGTACATCCTGAGCCCGAAACTCATGCACACGATGCTGACCTTGTCGGACCGTTTTCGCAAAGGCGCATCGAAAATCGGATTCGCGTTCATGGACTCGAACGTTTATGTGGCGATCCCGATCGAAAGCGGACGTGATCTTTTCGAGATGCCGTCGCGCGGCGAACTGGGCGAAAATACGGCGAGACGGACGCAGGAGGAGCTGAAGGAGATCCTGAGCGTGTTCGACGTGATGGAGCTGGATCTGCGGCTGTGGAGCAAAGACTAGTCGCGTTCCTGGCCGTCAGGAGAATGTGCTTGCCGGAGGCGGCAGGACAGGCCGTTTTTAAGCCCAAAGGGCATCTTCCTTTAGAAAGTAAGGAAAGAAAAGCCGAAAAAGTGTTTTTTTTATGAATTCCGGGGTTGATTTTTGCTCCCATGCGGTGTATGTTTTAGTCAATATTTTTAAACACGAAAAACTCCCAACATAACTCAACTAAGAAAGGACCAGAAACAAATGGTTAACACCCTCAACTGGATTCTGATGGCGCAGGCCGACATCGCCGATGCGGTGAACTCCGCCGTGGAATCCGCCCCCGCCGAGGTCACCGAGGCCGTCGCCGCCGCGACGCAGTCGACCTCCGTCTCCCTTAACGCCCTCGACTGGGTCGTGATCATCGGTTACTTCGTGATCATCGCCGGCGTGGCAATTTGGTCGTCCAGAGGTCAGAACACCGCTTCCGACTTCTTCCTGGGCAGCCGCAACATCGGCTGGTTCGCCATCGGCGGCAGCCTCTTCGCCAGTAACGTCGGTTCCGAGCACATCGTCGGTCTCGCCGGTTCCGGCGCGAACACCGGTCTCTCCCTCGCGCACTGGGAACTGCACGCATGGATCCTGCTCATGCTCGGCTGGGTCTTCGTCCCGTACTACTATCGCTCGAAGGTCTTCACGATGCCGGAATTCCTCGAGAAGCGCTTCAGCCCGACTGCCCGCTGGATTCTCTCCATCATCTCCCTCGCGGCTTACGTGCTGACCAAGGTCTCCGTGACCGTGTATGCCGGCGCCCTCGTGTTCAACGTCCTGTTCCCGGACTTCCACCTCGGCAGCCTCGACGCCTTCTGGTGCGGCGCGCTTCTGACCATCATCCTGACCGGTCTCTATTCCGTGTTCGGCGGTCTCCGCGCGGTCCTCTACACCGATGCCTGCCAGGCCATCATCCTGCTCCTCGGCTCCATCTTCATCCTGTACTTCGGCCTCAGCAAGCTCGACGGCGGCTGGAGCGGACTCCGTGACTTCACCGCCACGCACGCTTCCCAGTACGCTCTCTGGCACCCGCTGTCCGACAAGGACTTCCCGTGGCTCGCCATCTGCATCGCCTCCCCGATCATCGGTATCTGGTACTGGTGCACCGACCAGTACATCGTGCAGCGCACGCTGGCTGCCAAGAACCTGACGATCGCCCGCCGCGGCACGATCTGGGGCGCTGCCCTGAAAGTCATGCCCGTCATGATCTTCCTGATCCCCGGTCTCATCGGCGCCGCCCTCAACGCGCAGGGCGTCATTCACCTCCCGGTGAAGGGCACCGGCATCGACGGCGACAGAGTGTTCCCGACCCTCGTGACTCAGCTGCTTCCTCCCGGCCTCCGCGGTCTCGTCATCGCCGGCCTGCTCGCAGCTCTCATGAGCTCTCTCTCCTCCCTCTTCAACTCCTCCGCAGCCCTCTTCACGGTTGACATCTACCAGAAACTGAAAAAGAACGCCTCCGAGAAGGAACTGGTTTACGTTGGCAAGATCGCCACGACCGTGGTTGTCGTCTGCGGCCTCATCTGGATCCCGATCATGAAGCAGGTCGCCCAGGGCGGCGGCGGTCTCTACGACTACCTGCAGAACGTCCAGAGCTTCCTCGCTCCGGCCATCACCGCCACGTTCCTGCTCGGCATCTTCTGGGGACGCATCAACTCCAAGGGCGCCGTCTGGGGCCTCACCGTCGGTTTCATCCTCGGTATGGGCAAGCTCACCGTCCAGACCTTCTTCGGTTCCGGTAAGATCGAAAATCCCGCGTTCCTCGCCGCCATCGGCGACTTCAACGCCTACTATGCTTGCGGTATCCTCTTCCTCGCCAGCGCGATCACGCTCATCGTGGTCTCCCTGCTGACCAAGCCGCAGGATCCCGAGCAGATCAAGGGCCTCACTTTCGCCTCCATCAACAAGGAAGAAGTCCGCGCCTCCATCCACCCGGTCGACGTCGTCACCACGCTCATCGTGGTCGCCGTGATCCTGACCATCTACCTCTACTTCTCGTTCTGGACCGTCGGCCACGAACCCGCGGCCATCCAGGCTGCTCAGGAAGCCGCCGATCAGGTCGGCCAGTTCCTGCAGTAATCTGACGGAACCGAAAGTATTTGGTTCATTCCGCCGCCGTCCGGTTTTCCGGGCGGCGGCTTTTTCGTCGCCGGTTTTTCGAAAAGGGACAGGCCCGACCTATACGACCTATATGACCTGTATGACCTATACGACCTATGATAAGTGGGATCTACAGCTGAAAAAAGCCCCGTGGATATACGGGGGTGCCCTAGGTGACGGGGAGGGGAACGAAAAAGGGAAAAGAAAAGGATAGGCTGGACTCAGTCTCGACGGCCTCGGAGAAACCTCAGACCCTCGGCTGCTTACTTCGCTAGGGCGTGGATGCTCACGCCGGGCATTTTACTTCGCTAGGGCGAGAATGACCACACCGAGCAGGATCAGCGCTAACGCGCACGCCTTCTTCTTCACATGGACGTCGCGGAAATACCACGCGCCCGCAGTGAACGAGACGATGCAGCTGCACCGGCGCACCAGCGAGACAATGGAGATCTTGATGTCCGGCAGGCTGACCGCGTAGAAATACAGGAAGTCGGCGAGGATGAGCAGAATGCCCGTGAGCGGGATCGTCCAGCGCCAGATGAACTGATGTTTCTTTCCGAAGCATTTCGCGCGGATCAGACAGCCCGCGCCGAGGATGAAGACCAGATCGACGGAGAACCAGAACTGGACCGTGCGCGGCGGGATGTGAAGGGTGTTCAGGAGGTATTTGTCGTAGAGTGCGGAGGCGGCGCCGAGGAGCGTGCCGAGCAGGATCAGATGCACTTCGCGGGCACGCCAGAAGGAGATGCCTTCAAGTTTGCCGAAGACGGAAAAGAGGTAATAGCCCGTGAAGATCAGCAGCATGGCGACGCCCTGCGGGAGCGTCGGGACCTCATGGAACAGCAGCAGTCCGCCGAGGAAGGTCCAGACGGGGCTGCTGGCGCGGATGGGCGCGGCGATGGAGATCGGCAGGTCGCGCATGGCGTAGTAGACGCAGGTCCAGCTGGAGGAGACGAGCATGGATTTGAGGACGATCAGGGCGAAATCCCGTCCGGAGCAATGCGCATCGGCGAGTGACCCGGTCCACAGCACGGTCGCGAGCAGGTAGAACGCCGAGCCGCAGAGCGTGGCGAAAAACAGCACGTGCATCACGGAGTTTTTGTTGACGGCGTGCTTCTTGCAGAGGTCGTAGAAACCGAGGGCGAACGCAGAACCGAGGACGGGCAGAAGCCACACGGGGAGGGAAGGCATAAGGGCTCAGCTTTCTGAATTCATCATCCGGCGGGGCAGGGGCGGTCAGCCGAGAATGGATGCGATGTCCGGCGCAACGGACTGGATATGCTCTTTCGAGAGGACCATGACATCTTCCGGATCGGTCGCAGTGAGGGCGATCTTCGCGAGCTGTTCCGATGCGAGCATGGAGGTTTTTCGGATGACGCCGCGAACCTCCGCGAGGGCGTTCGGGCTCATGCTCAATTCCAGCACACCGAGCCCGAGCAGGATGGGCGTGAAACGAGGATCCGCGGCGATCTCACCGCAGACGCAGACCGGGATGCGGTGCTTCTTGGCGGCCTCGACCGTGAGGCGGATCAGCTCCATGACGGCCGGGTGGCTGGGGCGGTAGAGGTAGGCGACGCGTTCGTTCAGGCGGTCGACGGCGAGCGTGTACTGGACCAGGTCGTTGGAGCCTATGCTGAAGAAGTCGACCTTCGCGGCGAGGGCATCCGCGATGAGGCATGCGGACGGAATCTCGATCATGGCGCCGATCCGCACCTTCGGATCGAACGGAATGTTCGCGGTCTTCAGCTCCCCCATGACCTCGTCGCGGATGGCGAGCAGCTCCTCGATCTCGGAGAGCGAGGAGACCATGGGGAACATGATGCGCAGATCGCCTTCCGTGCCGGCGCGGAGCAGGGCGCGGAGCTGGGTGCGGATGAGCTGCGGCTTCTCATGGCAGAGGCGGATGGCACGGAGTCCGAGGAACGGGTTCGGCTCGCGGATGGCTGACGCCGAGGCGAAATCGAGCTTGTCGCCGCCGAGGTCGACCGTGCGGATGGTGACGGCGCGTCCGCGCATGGCGCGAAGAAGCTTCGCGTAGATGTTGTACTGCGTTTCCTCGTCGGGCGCGACCGGGGTGTTCATGAAGAGGTATTCGGTACGGAAGAGCCCGATGCCCTCGGCACCGCAGCGGAAGACTTCCTCCAGGTCGTCCGCGCCTTCGATGTTGGCGCAGAGTTTCACGCGGTATCCGTCTGTGGTCTCTGCGGCGCGCGAGCTTTCCTTCTGCAGGATGCTGTAGAGTTCGTCCTTGCGGCTGATCTTTTCGCGGTAGAACGCCAGCGTGTCGCGGCTGGGGTTGCGGATGACCATGCCGAGGAATCCGTCCACGATGACCTCGTCTCCATTTGCGAACTTGCCCGCGATGTTCCGCATGCCGACGACGGCGGGGATGCGCAGGGAACGCGCGAGGATGGATGTGTGGCAGGTCTTGCTGCCGGTCTCGATCGCGAAACCGAGGATGTTCCTGCGATCGAGCATGGCGGTGTCGGACGGAGTCAGGTCGTGCGCGATGACGACGGTGTTTTCGGGGAGGTTGTCGAGCGAAGGGCCGCCGTCCATGTCGCCGTTCAGGTTGCGGATGATGCGGTTCGCGATGTCGCGGATGTCGCCGGCGCGTTCGTTCAGGTAGGTGTCGTTCGTGCCGGAGATGGCGTCGAGGTATTTCTGGATGGTGAGGAGGAAAGACGACTGTGCGTTGCAGAGTCCGTTTCTGATGCGGGAGATGACTTCCTTGTGGATGAGCTTGTCCCCCACGATCAGCAGGTGCGCGTCGAAGATCTTCGCGTCGCGTTTTTCGATGGTCTTCTGCATCCGGTCCTGGATGGTCTTGATCTCGGATTTTGTCTTTTCGATGGCGGACTGGAAGCGCGCCACCTCGGCGTCGACGTCGGACGCGTCGATCGGGATCGGGTCAATCTCGTGGAAATCGGTGTGGGCCGCGCCAAAGACCAGCACACGCCCGCGGCAGATGCCCGGAGACGCGGGGAATCCGTGGAAGAGGACTTCCTTCTTTTCAACGGGACGCGCCGCGGCGGCGGCCGGGAGAGGGTCGACGGAGGCGTTGTCGATCATTCGTTGAAGCCTCCTTCGATGAGCGCGGAAAGGACGTCCATGGCTTTGTCCGCGTCGCGTCCGTTGACTTCGAGGCGGAGATGCGTCCCCTGGGGAGCGGAGAGCATGAGCATGGACATGACGCTTTTGCCGTCGGCGATGTGTCCGGAATCAAGATTCGTGACGGAGATCTCGGATTCGAAATCCGACGCCGCCTGCACGAAGACGGACGCAGGCCGTGCGTGTATCCCGAGGGGATTGCTTACGACAAAATCTTTCACGAGGTTCTTCGGGTCCATATCTTTGGTGCAGCCCTTTCCAAAAACAATAAGGCAAGTATATTAATATACACCGGTTTTGCCATTCATTCAAATCGCGCGCGAAAAAAAGATAAAAAACGGGCGGGAAAAGTGTTTTTTTCGGGGGAGGAGGGCAGGACCTCCAAAGCGGCAGTGCAGCATCCGGGTCCGCCCCGGCGCGAAAAATCGTGCTGTACCCCTCCGGTGAACCGAAATAAAGAACTATTTCAGCCTTCCCTGTTTATCGGACGACACCGTTGAGCTGTTCCAGCGTGATCGGCTTCAGGAGGATGCCGGTAAAACCGGAAGCTTTGAACGTCTTCTGGGTTTCGACGTCGGCGGTCACGGCATAGACCGGCAAATTCTTCCACTGCTCCCGACTCCGTATCTCGCGGATCAGGCCTTCACCGTCCAGGACGGGCATCCACATGTCGGTCAGGACGAGGGTGATCCCGTCGTCCTGTTTCAGAAGATCCAGTGCCTCCGCGCCATTTCCCGCCGTAACGATATCCGTGACGCCCAGACGTCGCAGCATTGCCTTGATTACGCTCATGTTCAACGGTACATCGTCAACGATCAGAACGCGCGGTTCGTTTGCCGACAGTTTCAGCGTCTCCTGCGTGTTTTGTGCATCGGATGCGTCCGGCGTTTCGACACTCGTCTTTTCCTTCGTGGAGAACGCGACGCGCGGGAGCACGACAGTGAACGTCGAACCTTTGCCCGGAGCGGATTGCAGCGTCAGTTCGCCGCCCATGCGTTCCGCCAGCTGGCAGCAGATCGGCAGGCCCAGACCCGTTCCTTTTGCTGCTTTGGTCGTTTTCGCCTGCACAAAGGGTTTCAGGACATTTTCCTGATCTTCCGGCGCGATCCCGCACCCCGTGTCGGAGACGGAGATGGTCAGGCAGGCGGTCCTGGCTTTGCCGTCCGTGTTTTCCTTGCAAGCGATGTTCAGGGCGACCTTGCCCTGATCCGTGAACTTGACGGCGTTCCCGATGAGGTTGTAGAGGATCTGTCGGACCCGATGCGGATCGACGTACAGGAGCGGCATCGGTTCGACGTTTTCCTCCAGCACCACATCTTTGCCGGAAACGGCAAACTCGAACGATGTCATGATGTCGTTCGCCAGGCTGTTCAGGTCGGTCAGTTCCAGCGTCAGCACGACCTTGCCTGCGCCGAGCTTGGAAAGATCAAGTACGTCGTTGACCAGGTCGAGCAGAGTGCGTCCGCTCGTCGTGATGGCGTCCAGAGCGTGTTTTTTCTCCGTTGGGTCGGGGATGCCGTGCTTCAGAAGCTCAGAGAACCCGATGATGGCGTTGAGCGGAGTGCGGATGTCGTGGCTGACCATGGAAAAGAACAGGTCTTTGGTGCGTTCCGCCTGGATCGCGCGATTCCTTTCCTCGCGGATCCGGATCAGGTAATAATCCGATATCAGGATCACGAGGAACAGGAGTGCGAGCAGATTGATGGACAGAAAAAGCGCAAACGGATGCTGTCGCAGATATTCGCCCGGGTCGATCTCCGTTTCGATCGGCGGGATCCATTTTTCGGCGAGTTGTTCCATGAAGCCGTCTGTGCGCATCGCCAGCAGCGTCGCATTGACATCCACGTACAATCCCGGATTTTTCTGCGCGATGCCGATGCTCATTTGAGCACTCTCGATTTCCAGGCGTCCCCGGATCTGCTTCCCTTCCTGTCCCAGTCTCCTGAGATATGTCTCGCCGACGGTCCGGTGAAGGATGAAGCAATCACACTGCCTGTCGATGACCGAACGCACGCATTCCGTTGCCGAAGGATACTCCAGACAGTTCGGCCCCAGCAGAAAGCGCACCATCGAATCTTCCAGGCCGGATCCTTCGATCAGTGCGATCTTTTTGCTGTAGAGCGTGATGAACGATATGCCGGGATTCACCCCGAACACCACAAATTTCTCCTCGAAAGTCGGGACGGAGATATGGCAGTCGACGATTGCCGTATCCTGCCAGTCGAACCCCAGGATCAAGTCGGCTTCCTCGTTCTGCATGGCCGCGATGGCTTCTTTCCAGCTCATCAGCTTCAGGTCGAGGTTGCATTCGATCCGGTTTGCCAGTTCCGCGATCAGCTCGATATTGTATCCGCGTGGTTCCGGGCTGTTCGGGAGACGGTAGGAAAAAGGACAGTAGTCGGCGTCGGCGACGACGCGAAGTGTCTTTTTAAAGCTGTTTTTCGGGCGAATTGTTATTTCCGGTTCATTCCATTCCCTTGTTTTAGCATAGTACACAGGCAGGATGACCGACATCCCCCCTGCAATGATGACGATGAAAACGACAATGGACCAGAAAAACAGCGCTCGGGATTGACACAAACGGTTTATCAGTGCATTCATTTGAGATTCGTCCCATCTTTTTCCGGTTGTGTTGCCTGCTTGAAAAAAACAAATCCGGAATGGAGCTGTAATGCTTCACTCCGGGGTGGCGTGGTGATATGAACTATGGACTTTATTTGAGAAAACAGACCGCGGTCCTGATCCTGCTTGCCGTGTGTGAGCGTCAGGCGAAAGTGGTCTGTACCTTTCTGCTCTGCTCTGCTCTGCTCTGCTCTGCATGGAGACACTCACAGAGAAAAGGAAATCGGAAAAAGCATCAGAGCCGATTTGACCGTTATCAAATAAAGAACTGGAATACATCAAAACAACAGGTTGCGAATTACTGAAATGATATTTTGATTTAATCTAATTCCCAAAATAGAAAAATCAAGCGCAAAATTTCAAAAAGAACGAAAAAACACTTCTTTTGACAAGCAGAGGCGTTCGCATGGATCGGGGGGGATGATTGAGCCGGAGAACGAGAAGAGACGGGCGTTTACCGGGTGGATTCGAGCTTGCGCTCGATGACGTCGTAGTCCACATCGCCGTCGAAGATCAGGGCTTTCTCCCAATAGTCGCGTGCGGCGGCTTTGTCTCCGAGGGCGTTGAAGATGTCGCCGGCATGGTCCAGGATGGTGGCGTCGACGTCGTCGCCGAATATCTCGATGGCGCGCAGGATCTCCTTTTTTGCCTCTTCGCAGCGGTTCAGCTTGAAGAGGACCCACGCATAGCTGTCGGCGATCGCGCCGTTCTTCGGATCGAGCTCAACAGCCTTCAGAAGGTATTCCAGCGCGTCGTTGAGGCGGTAGTCGTGGTCGGCGAAAATATAGCCGAGGGAGTTGTAGATCTCCGCGTCCGGGACATCGTCGGTTTTCGGCGCGGGCGGGCGGCTGGTGAGGAGCGGCGCGAGCATCTGTTCGACATACTGCATATTGTTCGCCTTGTCCGCGATGTTCGCGCTGATGAGACGGAACCGGCGTCCTTCGAGCAGGGCGGGTGTGATGCGTGCGGCGTTGCGGATGCGCTCAAGCGCCTTGTCGTAATTGCGGAGACGCATGTAGCAGTCGGTTTCGATGAGGAGGCGTTCGGTATCGAGCGGGGCTTTCTGGAGCATTTCGAGCGCCTTTTTGTAATGGCCGCGGTCGAATTCGATTTGGGCGAGCTTCGACTGGACCGCTTCCGGCGCATCCAGGAGCGTGCCGAGGTTCCGGTAGGTGCGTTCGGCATCATCGTAGAGCTTCGCCTCGGTCTGAAGGGAGGCGCAGACGGCGAACATGCTCGGGGAGGGCGATTTCACGACGGCGAAAATACGGTCCCACGCCCGGGCGCCGAGAAGCGGATCGCCCATTTCGTCAGCGAGGACTGCTACGGTGAACAGCGCTTCGGTATCGCCAGGCGCTTCCGCGATGCGGGCGAGCGCGGCGGCCATGACCTGCGACCGGTAGCCGAGGTCGGAGAGAATGCGGAAGGGCTCGGGGAAAACGGGATCCTCGACTTCTTTCTTGCGGTCCAGCAGGCAGGTCAGCGAGGTCTCGGCGAGACGGTGCATCTCGTCGCGGAGCGCCCAGGCGGTTCGGTTGAACGGGACGAGCAGGGAGGTCGCGAGCGGGGATTTCGCGTCTGCGGAGTCTATGTCCCCGGCGCAGGAGACGATGAGCGCGGACTGTACCTGCGGGGCGGCGTCGAAGACACGCATGGAGGCGATTTCGGCGCGGAGCGAGCGAAGCTTGTCCTGATACTCCTTCACCTCGTCGGCGAGCGCGGGATCCTCGCGGCGCTTCTTGTCGAACGCCTTGTCGGAATAGATGAGGACCAGCTTGGAGGCGATGTTCGCATTGTACTCGCGGCGGCGTTCGGAGGGCGGTTCGGGATCGGCGCGGACGACATCGAAGGCGCGCTCGAAGAACGGGATGGCTTCGTCGATGCGTTTGAACTGCACCAGCATTTCGCCGCAGGTGAGGTTAAGCTCGCGCGAGTCCGGATTGTTCTCGGCGATCTTCATCAGGCGCGGCGTCACCTTGTCGCGGAACGCCGGCTGGACGGCGGCCTGGACGAGCGGGGAGAAGAACGCCTCGTTGTCCGGGTGTTTCTCCGTCATCTCGAAGAATCTTTCGATGTCCTCGTCTTTAAACTGGTTCGTAAGGAGCGAGTGGTCGAAGATCCTCGCCAGATCGGCCAGTGTCTCCGCTTCATCCTGTGCCGCATGCGAGGGCAGCAGCTCTTCGAAGAACAGCGTGGTGTTCGGCAGCCAGTCCGACTCCATGTCGCCTTGAGCAAAGAGGGCGGCGGGTGCGGCGGCGAGGATCAGCGTGGCGGAAAGAAGTCGCAGCCTGGAGGGAAGGAAGGGAGTCATGCCGAAGCCTTTTGGTGAAGATAAGCGGAATAAGCGAAAACAAGAAACGCGCCTGAAGTGCCGGGCAGGCACCGCGGGGCGCGTTCCATTCGTCCCGGACGTCCGCCGGGGTACAAGAAGCGGGATGGCCGCTTACTTGTTTTTATGCCGCATGGCCTTCAGCAGTTTTTTGCGTTTGTGCTGAGCGATTTTGCGGCGGCGTTTTTTTCTCAGATTGCCCATTGTTGAAGATTCCTGGTTAAAAGTATGGCTGGTTTGGAAAAAATATTGCTAAGAATATAGCATCAAATTCTGAAATGGCAAGTGGAAAACGATTTTTTCACCAAAAAAAACACGTTTTTAATGCAAAACGGACGTTCAGAGGCCGAGGCCTCCGCGGGAAATGGCCCACATGTAGATCTTCGTATCCACGCCGAAGCCTTCTGTCTCCGCCTGCCGGATGAAGTCCGCCAGTTCGTCCTGCCCGACGAGGAACGTTTCGATGTACTCGGATTCGTCGAAGTGCGTGGCGCGGTCGGCCTGCGCCTCCAGGTCGACCGTCATGCGGACCAGATGCACGAACTCGGAGGACAAGCCCGGCGAGGTGAAGACCCGCGGCGAGCAATAGTCCACCGTGCCTGCATAGCCGGTCTCCTCCTTCAGTTCGCGCACGGCTGCCTCCTTCGGGTCTTCGCCGGGATTGATGAGCCCGGCGGGGAACTCGTAGACGAGGCGCCCGGTCGGGGGGCGGAACTGCCGGATGATGATGAGCTTGTCGCCCGGTTTCGTGACGGGGATCATCATGACGGCGCCTTGGGAATTGATGCGGGAGGCGGATTCCCAGGTGCGGGTCTTGCCGTCATGCCCGAGGTAGGTGATCTTCTGGAGGGAGATCCAGCCGCCGGAAGCGATGGTCTCGCGGTCGAGGATTTTCATTTCCATAGTGCGTCAGCCTTCCTGTCCGGGTGCTGCAACGGGCGTGATCGCGCCGAACTTGCAGACGGATTCGCAGAGGCGGCAGCCGGAGCACAGTTGCGGGTCGATGGCAGGTTTGCCATTTGCCGTGACCACGATGGCCGGGCAGCCGCATTTGAGGCACGCCTTGCAGGTCTTGCATTTTGCCGCGTCAATAGCGCGCACGGGGCCGAGACGGCGGCGGATCTGAAGCGGGCAGGGGGCCTTCGAGATGATGAGGGAAGGCTCGTCCGCGGCGATCTCCTCCGCGAGGACCTTATGCAGGTTCTCCTGGTCGAACGGGTCGCAGACGGTGACGCGTTTCATGCCGCAGGCGCGTGCGATGGCTTCGATGGATGCGGCGGGCGCGGGCGCGCCGGAGATGGTGCGTCCGGTGCCGGGGTGGTCCTGGTGCCCGGTCATGGCGGTGCTGGAGTTGTCGACGACGATGAGCGTGGACGTGCCCTGGTTGTAGACCACGTCGAGCAGGCCCGTGATGCCGGAGTGGAAGAACGTGGAGTCGCCGAGCACACCGACGACTTTCTTCTTCTCGCCCGCCTTGTCGAGGCCGTGCGCGAGCGTAAAGCCGCCGCCCATGCAGATCAGCACGTCGGTGCGTTCCAGCGGCGGGAAGACCGCGAGGCTGTAGCAGCCGATGTCGCCCGTCACAATCACGTCGAACTTGGTCAGCCCGTAGAAAAGCGCGCGGTGCGGACAGCCGGGGCAGAAGACCGGAGGCCGCATCGGGAGGCCGTCGGCCTGCGGGAAGGGCTTCGGCAGGGCATTGTTCGAGCCGCGGAGCTTTTCGCAGATTTCGAAGATGCGGTCCGGCGTAAGTTCGCCGCAGCGCGGGACCACGTCGGATTTGCCGGAACATGCGATGCCGAGCGAGCGAACGTGTTCCTCCAGAATCGGGTCGCCCTCCTCGATCACGACGACGCGTTTGACGGAGGCGGCGAATGCGCGGATCAGGGCGTCGGGGAACGGCCAGGGCCAGCCGAGCTTCAGGACCGGTGCTTCCGGCATGAGCTCGCGGCAGTACAGCGCGGTGATGCCGCAGGTGATGATGCCGAGGTCGCTGCCCGTGCCGGGGATGATCCTGTTCAGCGTTTCATGCGTGGCGGCGTCGACGGCCTGCTCGTCCATGCGCTCCTCGACCTTCACGCGGAGCTTGCGGCCCCAGAGCGGAAGCGGCACGAATCGCGACGGTTCCTTTCTGAACTCGGTCACGTTTTTCGGTCTCGCCTCGTCGCATTCGACCAGCGCGCGGGAATGCCCCACGCAGGTGGTGGTGCGGAGGATGACCGGACAGCCGTACTTTTCGGAGAGTTCGAACGCCTCCAGCATGAAGGCGCGGGCGTCGACGGCGTCGGCGGGGTCGAGGATGGGGACCTTCGCGAGGCGGGCGTAATGGCGTGTGTCCTGCTCCGTCTGGGAGGAATGCTGGCCGGGGTCGTCCGCAACGACGACCACCAGTCCGCCGCGGACGCCGACGTAGGAGAGCGTCATCAGCGGGTCGGCGGCGACGTTCAGGCCAACGAGCTTCATGGTCACGATGCAGCGCGCCCCGGCGATGGACGCCCCGGCGGCCGCCTCGAGCGCGACCTTCTCGTTCGGGCTCCACTCGCAGTAGACGCCGTCGTATTTGACGAGGTTTTCGAGGATTTCGGTGGACGGGGTGCCCGGGTAGCCGAACGCTGCCGTCACGCCGCCTTCCCACGCGCCGCGGGCGATGGCCTCGTTTCCGGTGAGGAGCAGACGCATGGGGAATTACCTCCGGACCGAAGCCACTGCGCGCTTGAAGGACGGCAGCGAATCCGTGATGGTGCGTTCCGGCACGCAGAAGGCAAGGCGGATGAAGCCCGCCATGCCGAACCCGACGCCGGGCACCGCGAGGATGCGTTCGCCCTGCAGAATGCGCACGAACTCGACGTCGTCCGCGATCGGAGTCTTCGGGAAGAAGTAGAACGCTCCGGGCGGGAGATAGAACTCGAATCCGGCCTCGCGCAGGACGTCCGCCATCATGTCGCGGCGGCGTCCGTAGAGGACGGGATCGACCTCGCAGTCGATGCAGCGGTTCAGCACCTTCTGGCCGATCGCGGGGGCGTTCACGAATCCGAGGATGCGGTTGGTCATGGTGACGGCCGCGATGAACTCCTTCACGCCGTGGAAATTCGGGGCGGCGGCCACATAGCCGACGCGTTCGCCCGCGAGCGAGAGGTTCTTGGAGAAGGAGCCGATCACGATGGAGTCGTCGTAGAGCGAGAAGAGCGACGGGATCTCCATGTGCTCGAAGTTGAGGAAACGGTACGGCTCGTCGGAAATGAGCAGGATCGGACGGCCGTTTTTCTCGGACTGTTCGCGGAGCAGGGCGGCGAGCGCTGCGAGTTCTTCGCGGTTGTAGATGCGGCCGGTCGGGTTGTTCGGGGAGTTGATGATGACGGCGCGCGTCTTGTCGCTGAGCGCGGCGCGGAATCCCTCAATGTCGAGCGAGAAATCCTCCGGGTGCGATGGGACGGGGCGGAGCTTGCCGCCGAAGTTCGAGACGTAGAAGCCGTATTCGACGAAGTAGGGTGCGGGGCAGAGGACTTCGCAGCCGGGCTCCAGCGTGGCGCGGAAGACGGCGTTCAGGCCGCCTGCGGCGCCGCAGGTCACCACGACGTGCGAGGCGTCGATCTCCGCGGACTGTTCCTGCGTGACCTTGCGTGCGAGGGCGGCGCGGGTGTCAGCGAACCCGGCGTTCGGCATGTAGCCGATGGAGTAGGGCTGGTCGGCTGTCTGCGCGAAATCGAGCAGCGCGGCCTTCACTTCGGGCGGCGGGGGCATGTCGGGATTGCCGAGGCTGAAATCGTAGACCTGATCGTCGCCGTATTTTTTTTTGAGTTCAATGCCTGCTTCGAACATCCTGCGGATCCAGGAGGAATGCTCCATGTAGCCGAGTATTTCGGGAGAGACGACGCTGTCCATCATTTGCCTCCTTCGTTCTGGTTCTCTTCGCCGACGGTCTCGTAGAAGATGCGCTTGGCCTTGCCTTCGGTGCGCGGGAGTTCGCCGGGCTTGTAGATGTCGCCTTCGGGGGAGAACCCGAGGTCTTCCTTGAGCTGTTTTTCGACCATGTATCCGGTCACGCCGGGCTCGGCTTCGACGTTCACGCGCAGGCTCTTGATGCCGTGGTTGTCGCGGATGATGATCTGGTAGTTCGGGAGCACGCCCGGGACCTTCAGCAGGGACTGCTCCACCTGGTTCGGGAAGAAGTTCACGCCGGAGATGATGAGCATGTCGTCGAGACGGCCGCTAATCGTGTCGAGACGCAGGTGGGTGCGTCCGCAGACGCATTTTTCGCGGGTCAGGATGCGGCCGCGGTCGCCGGTCTTGAAGCGGATCACGGGGAGCGCCTCGCGGGTGAGGCTGGTGACGACAATCTCGCCGAACTGTCCGTCGGGCACGGGCTCGCCGGTGTCGTGGTCGACGACTTCGACGATGTATTCGTCTTCCCACATGTGGATGCCTTCGTGGGCGGGGCAGTCCATACCGCTGCCGATGCCGCCGGTCTCGGTCATGCCGTAGATATCGAACGCGTCGATGCCGAGTCCATCGCGGATGCGCTTCTTCATGCCGGGGGAGAACGATTCCGCGCCGAAGATGCCGATCTTCAGGTCGGGCAGGGACTGGTTGGTCTCCGCCAGGATCTCCATGATACGGATGGAGTAGGACACGACGGCGACCATCACGCGGGTCTGGAAATCGTGCGCCAGCTTGATCTGGCGGACGGTGTTGCCCGCGCCGGTCGGGACGACGAAGAGCCCCGCCTCGCGCGCGCCGTGGTAGCAGCCGAATCCGCCGTTGAAGAGCCCGAAGCCGGGCGTGATCTGGCAGGTGTCGCCGGGATTCGCGCCCGCCATGACGTAGCAGCGGCCCATGCAGCGCGCCCACTGCTTCAGGTCGGCGAGCGTGTACGGCATCACGACCGGGGTGCCGGTGGAGCCGCTGGACATGTGCATTTCGGCGAGTTTGTTGCGGGGCACGCAGGACATTCCGAGCGGGTACTGGTCGCGGAAGTCCTTCTTGGAGCAGAAGGGAAGCTTGTGCAGATCGGCGAGGCCGCGGAAGTTCGCGGGATCGACGCCGGCGGCCTTGTAGCGGGCGGCGGACCAGGGGGAATTCTTCGCGGTATGGGCGATGATTTCCTTCAGGCGTTTGTTCTGGAGTTCGGTGATCTTGGCGCGGGAGAGCGTCTCAAGTTCTTCGTTCAGATATCGGAACATAGCATTCTTCCTTTCTGGAATGCGGTTAAGTTTGCTTCTTCAAAACCTTTTTTGACGCGGGCGAGGAGTCCGGCACGCCAGTGGTCATCATTGAGTTCGGGGAGCCCGCGGGAGAGCGCCCCGGTCAGGATCGTGTTCGCGAGGCGAGCGTTGCCCAGCTCCAGCGCGAGGGCGTTGCAGTCCAGGTACACGAGGCGCGGGAAGACGGCATGGAGGCGGTCCTCCACGTCGGCGGGGTACGTGCAGGCGCCGTTCGTCACCGTCACCGGGATCACGCTCGTTTTTGCGACGACGGCGAGCCCGTCCGGCTTCAGCCAGTGGGCGTAGCGGATTGCCTCGATGTGCTCCATGGCGGCGATCACGTCGATGCCGCCGGAGACCGCGAGCGGGGCGAACGAGCCTTCGCCGTAGCGGACCTGGGCGGTCACGCTGCCGCCGCGCTGCGCCATGCCGTGGATCTCGTTGGTCGTGACGTTGAATCCGGCGGCTTCGGCGGCGGACGCGATGATGCCCGCCGCGAACAGGATGCCCTGTCCGCCCACGCCGGTCAGTAAGATGCTTTTGATCATGATTTTTGTACAGCTCCTTACTAAGCTGAATGCGGAAAGAATGTCTCCGCTTTGAGTCGGGTTTGTTTCAGAACAAAATCCTAATATAGCATAAACGTTTCCAAAAATCAAGCAATGTGCGCGCGTGAATACAAAAAAATACGGAGACGGTCCGTGGAAACCGTCTCCGCGCGGAGATTTGCTGAATTGTGACGCGTGATCAATATTTTTCGAGGCCACAGTATTTCGCGAAGGCTTCGGCTTCGTCCTTGGTCAGCATGATGACCGCGCCGTGCTTGGCTCCGGTGAAGTTCGTGGTCTTCATGACGCCCTGGTTGAAGCGGCCGAGGTTCGTGAATTCACGGAAGTCCGTGGTCTCGCTGAACGCCATTTCGTTGGGGAAGCTGTAGTTGTCGAACATGAGGACGTACTTGTCGGTGCCGATGCGGCGCCACACGTTCGGG
>Ga0310786_10000851_pt1 | contig 48871 bp, 38 predicted proteins | sample AusTroGonzalo_MG_FD_203881 | JGI IMG/M metagenome (GOLD analysis project Ga0310786, IMG submission 203881) | Bovine rumen microbial communities from tropical cattle in Woodstock, Queensland, Australia - Gonzalo_03 (v2) (version 2) | ecosystem: Host-associated > Mammals > Digestive system >...
CACTACCGAAAATCGGAAACGATTTGGGGTGGTAGCTCAATTTTGGTTAGAGCACCGGCCTGTCACGCCGGAGGTTGCGAGTTCAAGCCTCGTCTATCCCGCGAAAAAGCACTTCTCAAAGAGAAGTGCTTTTTCTTTTTTTGAGCGCGACAGCGAAATAAACGAAATTCTTCCTACTATCTACTAACTATATCTGGAATCCGAAAGCGGCGTTCACATCAATCGTAAAGCCCTTGTCCATCCTAAAGTAACCACCCTTGCGGTCACCTTTAAAATCGCTGGTAAAAGCATAACCTAGTCCGATATCCACAGAAAGCGCGAACCGTCCCAAGAAACCTTCACCACCGTTCAAAATTTTCTTCATCCCGACGTTCATCATAAAACCGTACAACCAGCCATCAAAGTCGCCATCATTATCCGTCTCGACATGCAAATGACTCAGCAATAAACCTAGCTGCAAATAGCGCCACCGATGACCTCCCAAGTTGTACCAGCGATAGCTTTCCTGCAAGCCGATATCGTAAATCTTGTAATCGTCATCCGAACGATCGACACGCACAAAATGCGGCATCGTCATAAGCGATGACTTTTCAAACAATTTCCATTCAATTGTCAAGTTGAACGAAGGATAATCCGTCCAGCCATTCGGAACATAGACTCCAGCCCAGAAATGCGAATACGGCACCAAGAAGTTAAACGGATGGATGTATATCGTAAAAGTTGAATCCACTAGCGAAGCGTCTTGCGAAGACGAAGCATCCGCCGACGGCGCAGGTGTTTCGTCCGCTACCGTTTTTTCGCTTTCATTCTCATCCGACTGTACTACAGCTTCGACATTCGATTTCGATTGCTTTTTTGCACCCTTCGCCTTAGACGTTTTCGCATCCGCCACCGACATCATGGACAAAACAAGCAATAAAAGGATAGCTTTTTTCATACAGTAGCAAAATTAGATAATTTATCGTCCATTGGATTGTAAATTACTGTTTCAGCCACCGCGATACGTGAACGCCATTCCATCCTAACGAATTATGCTTGAAGCCCCGCGCATACGAAACTCCATAGCGATTCCCATTAAACGACAGCTGAACAGCCACCGCAAAATCCGGGAAGCGATAAGATGTAGCGACCTCCAAAAATTTCCAGCAGAAAGAAGCCCCTACGTACAAATAATCGAAATCGCATTCCGCAAAAGCTGAAACGGACTCGTCCGAATTCCAGTGGACTCCGATAACCGGCGAAATATGCGAAACGCCTTCGTCCGTAAATCCGCTCAACATTCCCAACACAGCAACCTGCCGCCAAAGATAATTAGCGCCAATTTTGAGCCTGTGCCGAGCCCAAAACGCATCGCCAGGAACCCATTCCATATCGAGTCCGTAGCCCATCCCGACCGCTAGTCTCGCCCACGTTTTTGCAAATGAAATCTCCGAATACGAATTGCGGTAAAGCGAATCCATCGATTCGTAAGCAACGAAAGCACCCATGCGGTAAGCGTCATTCCCGAACTCAAGCGATAAGCTCCACGAATAAACATCGACATCGTCCATCCAGTAATACGCAAGCCCATACGCTGGTTCCGCATACCGCGCCGGAGTCGAATAAAACCCGCCAAGCCCCTTCGGGGAAAGCCCACCCGCCAGCAGCGATGCAAAAGGAGCACGCCCTTCCGCAGCATGAGAAGGCACAAACGCAACAAGCAACACCGCGAGCAGCACAAAGCAACGGAAAACCCTCTTACGGGCGAACAAGAATACCGACCACATTCTCGTACTCCCCCACAGACAAAGCGACATAGCCCACGCCAATCCCAAGATATTCCTGCACAGGAACATTCATCCATTCATTCGACATTGCAGAAATTATGGACTTCCACACGCGACGCCCCGCAGAATCCAAAAGTGATAGCGATACATCGTATTCCGACTCCACACGCACCCGGAGCGTAGCCCCCTTTTTCGAAATCACACGTGACGAGAGTTTGTATTCAAACGGCAAAGGAGACGAAATTTGCGACGACCCCAAAGACGAACTCCGTGACGAGCCCAACGAAGAGCCTTTCGCCGACAACGCATTCCGTGCATTTTGAGGCAAAAAGCCCGGCGTAAATTCACGGCGATTCGTCAGAGGATTGAATCCCGACGGACACGCAACCGTAGCCTTGTTCCAATAAGCGCTATCCACAACGCCATCGCGGAAACAAAGCCGAAGGGAACCTTCTACGTTATTCAAATATCCAAGCGATACTTGAATCAAGCGGATATCGGGAATGCCAAGCGACTCTCTTAAGGACAAAGTATCCTTACTGACGAGCACGGTCTGGTACGGCAAAATGGAATCTCCCGACCGACCCAACGCACCGCCACGGTCGCAAAAGCGGAACGCATCCAACGGGAGCGTATAGGCACTCGCATTGTACAGTTCCACCCACTCCGGCATCGGCTCTTCGGGGCAATGATGAATCTCCGTCATCTGTAGCGTTGTTCCAAGCCTCCCGATTGAAACCAAGAGAGAATCTTCTTCGATGCCAAGCTCGTATTCCGGGTCGCCAAAGCCCATCGTCCCCGGCACAAACACCCATTCGTCCGTCAGTCCCACGCGCTGCATCGCCTTCCCCGGCTTTGGCTGCGGAACCGTCACCGAATCCATGCACACGCCCGACCAGACCTTCCAGACGGACTCCCTGGAATTCGGGAGCGACACCTTCCCCAGCGAGCCACAAGCCAAGTCCTTGCGCGGAGGGCAATTAGACGTATCGTGCACCAGCAACAAGCGGTCCGCGTCCGGCCACTTGAAAGCCAAAATCTCTTTGGATTCAAACCGCACAAAAAGCGAATCTGCACGGAACTGGTTAGAGCCATCCTCCAGACGGTCATAATCGTCCAGACGAATTTCAACGTACTCGCCCTCCGCATCAGAAACATTTTTCGGATCCGGGAAAAGCTCCACAACCATCGGGCAAGAATACGTTACCGAATACAACGCCAAACCGCAAAAAGCGGTCAGCAAACCACAATTTTTCATAACACCCTCCCGGGTGCCCCTCCAAGCATCAATCGCTAGCAGGATTTAGTCGACTTCATAGTCGTTAGGGAGAATATAGGGAAGAGGGTTCACCGGGACTCCGTTTTTCCAAACCTCATAATGGAGGTGCGGACCGACAGAACGCCCAGTATTGCCCATATAGCCAAGAATTTGATAACGATGTACAAACTGGCCCGGAGTCACGGCAGACATCTGCAAATGCCCGTAACGGGTCTTGAGACCATTGCCATGATTCAGGACTATAAAATTCCCAAAAGAGGAACTCAGCTGGGAAATCTCAACCACGCCATCCGCCGGAGAATAAATCGGAGTCCAACGGTCATTGGCGATATCAATGCCTTGGTGCATCTTGCCCACTTCCCCCGTCACCGGATGGATTCGCGGACCAAAAGCGGAGGCATAACGACCTGTTGTCGGAGAAATCGACGGAATGTAGCGCCAAACGGAGCGGCTCTGGTCAATGTACTTGGTCAGAGCGTCAAAAGAAGTTTCATTGTTCTGAATTTTGCCATAGATACGCCAGACATCTTCGTGCATCTTGGCGGTCCGTTCAAAAACCGGTGAACTTTTACGCAAAAGCTGCACCACAGGTTCAATATGGCCACCCGTCGATAAGTTGCGGGACGCTTCATCCGGCAGCGGGAGTCCAAACTTTGCATGTAACATTTTTTCCGCTTTGAAAAAATCCTTTGAACTTGCGGAAATGTAATCCATAGTCGTCTGGATTTGCGAAAGTTCCTTGTTCAGCTTCTGCCGACTCGCAAACGCATGTTTCAAAACGCCGTCATAAACAGAAGTCGAAAGAACTTGTACCAAAAAAAGGATGAACCCGATAATCATCGCAATCCGCACAAAAATCCAACCCCGAAAAAGGAATGCCGGAACCCTGACGGTCCGAACTCGGGAGGACTTTTGAAAACGGATTGATGCGTTCACGAAATTCATTTAAGGGAAATTTAAATAAACTCTCAATAAAATGCAAAACAATTAATCGTTCTTTTTCATTACAAACATGCAAAATAGGAAATTTAGACTATTTTTAAGGAAATTATTACAACAATATTATAGAACCACCGATCCCGGCACAAGGCCGGGATGACAAGTTGAAAAATTACCTCATCTAAATATCAAATAAAGTTATCCGCATCATATCGGATTATCGAAATCAATGAATTTGGATGGAATAGAGAGTTCCTTTTCGATTTTTTCTGCCAATGCTCGAACGCCGAACGTTTCTGTTCGATGGTGTCCGCACGAAACAAGATTCACTCCGTTTTCCTGACAGAATATCGGAACTTCTTCCTTGATGCTCCCCGTGACAAAAGCATCGCAATTCATTTCCAGCGCGTCCTTGATTCCCGAAACACCACAGCTGCCGCTACAAATGGCGACACGCTTAATTTGCTCAGGACCATGGAAAAATGTATTTTGCACCCCATGCGGAAACGCCGTGTTCAAGCAATCCAAAAATTCTTCCCTTGTCGCAGGAGTATTCCATTCCGCAATGGTGCCCACGGTTCGTTGCCCCTCGTACAAAAAACCATGAACAGGATTCAAACCAAGACTTTGAGCGATCATGACGTTGTTGCCAATTTCACGGTGACCATCAAGCGGCAAATGGAAACCGAAAACGGAAATGCCATTACGCATAAGCTTAGCGAGGCGTTCACCAAACTTCCCCACCGGAAGCAGGCTTTCGCCCTGCCAAAAACCGTTCGGATGGTGGACGACAATGCAATTCGCCTTTTCTTCAATTGCGGCATCAATCAGCTGGTCCCGCAGGCTCACGCCCGTGACAATTTTCGTCACCTTGTCATTAGCTTCAACGCAAAGGCCGTTTACGCAATAGTCCTTGAAAGATTTCGGCTCCAGCAAATCATCAAACCATGCCACCATGAAAGGTAAATCCATATTTTCTCCCTACTTTTTATCGTTAGTAATAGAAAATATAAATACAAAATTTTTTTTTACAACTTGAAAATGCATTTTAGAGCATAAAATTGCATTCCAGAGTATAATATCATTGCCACAATCTATGCGTTTAGTTAAATTTATGCATAGAAAAAAAACACGAACCCGTTTTTTCAGTGCTTGGGAATGCTCAAAAACGCGACATTCTTTTCGGTGCTGATACACTAAGGAGCCACAATGGCACATTATCTTTTTACTTCCGAATCCGTTTCTAAAGGCCACCCGGACAAGGTCGCCGACCAAATCTCCGACTCCATTCTTGACGCATGCCTCGCTCAAGACCCGAACAGCCGCGTCGCCTGCGAAACGCTCGTGAACACAGGTCTCGTCGTCATCAGTGGTGAACTCACGACCAAGGCTGTCGTTGATTTCCAAGAAGTCGCCCGCAACACCATCAAAAACATCGGCTACGTGAACCCAGACCTCCAGTTCGACTACAAGGGTTGCGCAGTGCTCGTCGCCATGGACAAGCAGTCCCCGGATATAGCACAGGGCGTTGATGCCAAGGCTGCCGAAGGCAAGGACACGGACGAACAGGGTGCTGGCGACCAAGGCATGATGTTCGGTTACGCTTGCGACGACACCAAGGAATTGATGCCGCTCCCGATCAGCCTCGCCCACAAGCTCATGGCAAAAATCCAGGAACTCCGCGAAAAGGGCAAAATCAAGTGGCTCCGCCCGGACGCCAAGTCCCAAGTCACTGTCGAATACGACGAAAAGGACCGTCCGGTTCGCGTACACAACGTCGTCATCTCGACGCAGCACGACGAATTCGTGAACGGCAAGGTTCTCAAGCATTCCGTCATCAAAAAGACCATCTACGAAGAACTCATCAAGAAGGTCATCCCGGCAAAGCTCCTCGACAAGAAGACCGAAATTCTCGTGAACCCGACTGGTAAGTTCGTTGTCGGCGGCCCGCACGGCGACTGCGGTCTCACAGGCCGTAAGATTATCGTTGACACCTACGGCGGCATGGGCCGTCACGGCGGTGGCGCATTCAGCGGCAAGGACCCGTCCAAGGTCGATCGCAGCGGCGCATACGCAGCCCGTTACGTTGCCAAGAATATCGTCGCCGCAGGCCTCGCCCGCCGTTGCGAAGTTCAGGTTGCTTACGCCATCGGCTATCCGAGACCGGTTTCCGTTCTCGTGAACACATTCGGCACAGGCAAGATTGACGACCGCAAAATTGAAGCTCTCGTTCCGCAGTTCTTCGACCTCTCCCCTGCCGGCATCGAAAAGATGCTCGACCTCCGCAAGCCGGGTTACGTACAAACTGCCGCCCTCGGTCACTTTGGCCGCACCGGCGAACGCTTCACGTGGGAAAAGACCGACAAGGCCGAAGCTTTGAAACAAGCGGCCGCACAGCTCTAAATCAAACTGAAAAGCTCCGTCTTCGCTGTGCTCTCGCCTCCACGACTCGTTAATACGAATCGCTTGAGCCTCACAGAAAGCGGCCGCACAGCTCTAATTCTAAGTCTAACAGAAAACCGAAGCTTATCTCTTAATTTTTTTTGTCACCCCGGCCTCATCAGTGCCGGGGTCGTTTTTTTAAGAAGATTTACTTTTGAAGTTTACGACATTTTTCGTAACCAAATTGTAAGTAAAATATACAGTATATTACTTTATTTTAAATACAAATCGCAGTAACCATGCGGATTGCTTTTATTTGGAATAATAAAAAAAAATTTTTTTTGATTTTTATCACATTTTTTTTGTAGTTTAAGGGCAATAAGGGTTATTATAAATAAAGGGTTAGGTAAATTATGCAAGTCGCTATTGATAAAGATATATACCAAAAGGCTCAATCCTGCGCCAAGCGCAAGGGTGTCGATCTTGACATTGCAATCGAAATGTATTTAGTCAACTTCATTGACAAGAATACACTTTCCGAATACAATGATGTTCCCGATGAATATTACAGTCTGCTGGGTGCAAATACCGCAGCGGTGTGAAACGAATGGAGACAAATCAAGATAACACACAATGTAGCGACAGCGCAGATTGAACTATAGCCGAGACCAAGTTTTTACTGGCCTCGGTTTTTTGTTAGAAAAAATGCAAAAAGGACTGCTTTAAAAGCAGTCCTTTTTACAATGTCGCTTAGATCCTTCGACTTGGATTGTATAGATTCCCGCCTACGCGGGAATGACATCCTCATTGCTCAAAGGCACGAAGTGCCAACCTCAAAGCGAAGCGACCTCACACCTCAAAGCAAAGCGACCTCGTAGCTTCGGCTACGACACGAGCATCATCGAGAACACCATGACGAACAGCGCGACCGTTTCGCCCACGCCGAGCACCATGAGGTAGTTCACGAGGCCCTTGCCGGTTTCGCCAAGAGCGTTGCAAGCATCCGCAGCGGACTTGCCGACGTACCAAGCACTGGCCATCATGCCGATGCCACCGAAGATGCCTACGCCAAGGTATGCCGCCCAGTTGCCCGGATTCGCCTGAGACTTGTTCAAGATGTACATCATCAGGAGCATGCCGTAAATCGTCTGAGCGATCGGCGCACCCACGAAGATGAGGAGCGTGAAGAGCGCGTTTTTACCTTTAAGGTACGCCTTTTTCCAAGCCCCGATGGCCGCCATGCCGGCAGTCCCGCAGCCCAGCGCAGAACCCACTGCGGCAAGGCCCAAGGCAGCCACCGCACCGAGCTTCGCGAGCGTTAAAAGTTGTGCATTATCCATAAGTGCAACCTCTTTCGATTAAAGCACCATCATGGAGAACACGAGCACGAACAAAGCCACGGTTTCAACGATACCGAGCACCATGAGGTAATTCACCATGCCCTTGCCGGTTTCACCGAGAGCGTCGCAAGCCACAGCAGCGGACTTGCCCTGGTACCAGGCAGAAGCCATCATGCCGAGACCGCCGAAGATACCGGCACCAAGGCAGCCACCCCAGTTGGTAAAGCCGTTTTCAGCAGCCTTACTCAAAATGAAGTTCATCAAAAGCATGCCGTAAATCGTCTGTGAAATCGGGGCACCCACAAACACGAGAAGCGTGAAGAGAGCGCTCTTGCCCTGGGCATAAGCCTTCTTCCACATCGTGATAGCGGACATACCGGCCGTTCCGCAACCAAGGGCAGAGCCCATAGCCGCAATGCCAAGCGCAGCTGCAGCACCCATTTTAGCGAGAGTCACCATTGTATTCGGTTCCATTATATTATCCTCATTAAGTAGCGGGATTTAACCCTTGGTTTAATTTTTTTGCTTGGCGAAGGGGCTGAACGCGAATCCGCTCCATTCAAGACCAAGTCCATTTGAAAATTCGAGTGTGTTAAGACGTACGGCATGCACGGCAACGCCCATCACGGCGAGTGCAATGTTCAAGCCATGTACGAAAAGTAATATGACGGCAGCGCCTGCAATACCTACGGCCGAGCCGAAGAGCGGCGAAAGCATACCGTTGAACGCTTCGGCGATGGCGGCACCGGACATACCCACTGCAAAGAGACGGATATAGCTGATGACGTCGGTGAAGCTGTTCACAATGTCAAGTACAAGCATCGGGATGCTGATGAAGTCCTGCTTGAGGCGGCTAGGCGGCACCGTAAAGAGCACGAGGAGCACCACTTCCACGATGAACATCGGGATGACGAAGCCAGGCATGTCGATTCCAAGCACCATGTTGCATGCCAAGAAGAACATGACCCAAGCGCCCATGAGCCAGCCCACCTGCGCCATGAACGTCGAGGACTTGCGTTTGAGACGCACGACGACGTTCCACGCATGAGCGATACTCAAGTGCACAACCGCAATGCAGAAGCAGAACAGCTGGATATGCTGCATCTGGGACGCACCGGCGGCCTTCGGGACAAATGTTTCCGGCAAGAACGTAAAGCCTTGGCAGAACTGCTTATAGACTTCAAAGCGGGCCGGATCCATCGGAGCATTACTGCGAATCCAGTAGAGCGCGTTACGGACACCTTCCGGCAAGAAGTTGTAGTTCGCGATATCGAGGTAGTAGCTCCAACCTGCAAGTTCCGGCGTAAGGCCAAGGAAGTTCGCATTGATGGCGCCCCAAATGATAGTCGCCCAGCTCATCAAATAGATAAAGTGGAACCCGGCGCTGCTCGCCTTCGGCATTTTCTTTCTTGCGTAAATAGCGATACCGAGGAACAACAGGCCATAAGCCATATCGCCCACGATCATCGCAAAGAAGATGCTGAAGAAGCAGAGGAACACAGAGCTTACGTCCACTTCGTTGTAGCCCGGCGAAATGCCGATGATATCGTAAAGGCACTGCATCGGGCGCGAAAGCTTGTTGTAGCCCAAGAGCGTCGGGATGTTGTCTTCGTCTGTGGGATCTTCGATGCGGACTCCCCAGCCGTTCGCCTTCGCAGCCGCATTGATTTCGGCAATGCGCGGTTCCGGGCAGAATCCTTGGAGAGCGGCAATTTCCTTATTCTGGAGCATGCTCGCAGAAGCTTCCACGAGATTGTAACGGTCCGTCACTTCGGCAAGGCGGCCTTCGAGTTCACCCTTCACAGAAGCGAGCTGGGCAAAGCGTTCGTCAACAGCCGAAATCGTCGTATTCGATTCCTCTTCGATCAGTCGATATTCTTCGAGCGATTTGAGAGGCATGGCGATTTCGGTAAACGAGCCCTTCACCTTGGCAGGGGCATCGCCCTTGTTGATGACGGCGACGTAAGTACCGTTTTCGTTCTTGCAGAAGACATGCTTGTAAGCACCTTTGTCTTCGACTTCGAACGGTTCTTTCGAAACGTCAGCAAGATAAAGGCGTACAATAATACCCTTTGCGGCAAGTTCCTTGACCGTTCTCGGATCGAGGTTTCCAAAGGCTCCGAGCTTTTCGAGTTCTTCCTTGGCCTGTTCCAGCTGGATTTCGGCATTTTTCTTATCCGAAATGAGCGTCTGGATTTCTTCGACAAGCGTCACGCCACTAGCGCCTTTCGTTGCGGGCGTGACACCCTTGCGCAGTTTATCCGGGACGACTTCCATCGCCTTCTGCACACGGGCCACGGCACTCTTTGCACCATTCACGGAAACACCGGCCGCGTTCTGCAGCGGAGTCAGATGGATAATTTCCATCTCGCGCAAAGCCTTTAAAGTTTCTTCCTTGCGGCTAGAGAGCGTAAGGACAGTCACCTTTTTCATAGGAGTAATCATGCGGCAACCTCCTTACTCTGGGCATCGAGCGCAAGAGCCTTCGCCGTAGCCTTGCCCTTGGCAAGCTTACTGCGAGCCACGCCACTTGTCTGCTGGTCGCCCAAGAAGATATTGATTTTGCGGATGTTATCCTTAGACTCGGGAATCTTGACTTTTTCGAACAGGTTCACGCGCTGGCTCGTCGTACGGAGTTCCTTGGACAAGAGCTCGTACTGCTTTTCAAGCACGCGACGTTCCAAACGCAGCGAAATCAAACCTTGCAAACTGCGGATACCGTCATCAAGCCACACCGGAGTCGTAAAGAAGTCCGGGATGCTCACGTTGAATTCCACGCCACTGAACGTAGGAATTTTCACGCCGGCGATGTTCCCTTCGCCCTGCTCGATGCTTTTCACCGAGAGATACTTGTTCCACTCAATGGGTTCGGCAAAAAGCGAAATCCACGAAGCCATGCTCTTGCGGAGCTTGTCCTCTTCTTCGCGCTTTGCCATCACCCTTTCCTGGAGCGTGCGCATTTCCATCTGCAACTGCTGCTTTTTCAAAAGCAACGTCGGCAGGTAACGCTGGAAGCGTTTGAGCGCGTCACGTTCCGCCTTGAGGGCGTTTTTAGTTAACTTGACCTTAGCCATACTACCACTTCTTCGGCCAGTACTGGTTGATCATCTTGGTCGGGATACCGGTTTCTTCAGGAGTGAAGCAGTCGGCAAGAATTTCCCAGCCAAGGTCCAAAGCCTTTTCTAGAGGGATGTTCACGGAAAGGTCCATCATTTCCTTTTCGAAGCGCACGCCGTACTTCAAGAGTTTCTGGTCCCAGTTACTCATGTTGAAGCCCATGGATTGCTTTTCCAAGGTTTCCTTGTAGCTTGCGTACAGCTGGATCATGGTGTTCATGATGGTACGGTGGTCGCTACGGGTCTTGCCGTTCACCTGCTGTTTCAAACGGCTCAAAGAACCGAACGGTTCGATACGGCCCTTGCGCAAGTAGAACTGACCTTCGGTAATGTAACCCGTGTTGTCCGGGACCGGGTGCGTCACGTCGTCGCCCGGCATGGTGGTCACAGCCAAAATCGTAATGGAGCCCGAACCTTCGAAATCGACAGCCTTTTCGTAACGGCTAGCGAGCTGTGAGTAAAGGTCGCCAGGATAACCGCGGTTCGACGGAATCTGTTCCATCGTAATAGCGATTTCCTTCATGGCGTCGGCAAAGTTCGTCATGTCGGTGAGGAGCACGAGCACGTTCTTGCCTTCAGTTGCAAACTTTTCGGCAACGGCCAAGGATGCATCCGGCACAAGCAAGCATTCCACGATCGGGTCAGATGCCGTGTGCATGAACATCACCGTACGGCTCAAAGCACCGTTCTTTTCGAGGTAATCCTTGAGGTAGAGGTAGTCATCGTGCTTGAGTCCCATGCCGCCGAGGATAATCACGTCCACTTCGGCCTGCAAAGCAATACGGGCCAAAAGTTCGTTGTACGGTTCACCAGCGATAGAGAAAATCGGGAGCTTCTGCGAAACGACGAGCGTGTTGAACACGTCAATCATCGGGATACCCGTACGCACCATCGTCTTCGGGATGATACGCTTGGCAGGGTTCACGGACGGGCCGCCAATCGTGATGCGTTCGCCATCGACTTCCGGGCCGTTGTCGCGGGGCATGCCAGCACCGTTAAACACGCGGCCAAGCAAAGCTTCGCTGTACGGAACCTTCATCGGTTCGCCGAGGAATCGCACTTCGGAATCGGTAGAAATACCGCGAGCGCCGGCAAAAACCTGCAAGTCCACCATGTCGCCGTCAATGCGGATGACACGGGCAAGAGAAGTACCGAACGAACTTGTCACCTGGGCGAGTTCCTGGTTGGCAACGCCTTCGGCTCTCAAAGTAATCACAGAACCGGCAATGCGTTCAATACGATGGTAAGCAACATTATGCATTAGCAGAAACCTCCTTCACGGAAGCGAAAATACTGGATTCGAGATCCTTGAATTCCTGGCTGTCGAATGCCACGCGGTTCCAGTCCTTGGTCGCCTGCGTGAGCTTGAGGAAGAATGTACGGGCGACATCCTTTTCGACAAACTTCATCGGAGTCGTAAGGATGGTATAAATCTTGTCGAACACGTACTTCTGGCGTTCTGCGGAGCAGGCGGCATCAATTTCGTTATACGCGTCTTGCTGCAGATAAACGGCATCCAGATATTCGGATTTCAAATAAATCACAAAGTCGTCAATAGAAGTACCTTCTTCGCCCACGACCTTCATCATGTTGTTCACATCCACGCCGTTTGCGAGAATGTGACGGGCTTCGGCAACCTTCTTCGAATCGATAATGCCTTCGTACTTGGACCAGGAATCGAGCGGATGGATAGCCGGGAAACGACGCTGGTCGGAACGTTCACGGGAAAGGCCGAGGAATGCGCCCACCACCTTCAAAGTCGCCTGCGTCACAGGTTCTTCGAAGTTACCACCTGCCGGAGAAACGGAACCGCAAATCGTCACGGAACCGGTCTTGCCGTCCTTGAGGCGGACAACGCCACCGCGTTCGTAGAAAGATGCAATCACGGATTCGAGGTAAGCCGGGAAGGCTTCTTCACCCGGAATTTCTTCCAAGCGGCCGCTCATTTCGCGCAAGGCCTGTGCCCAACGAGAAGTAGAGTCAGCAAGCAAGAGCACGTTGAGGCCCATCTGGCGATAGTATTCAGCAAGCGTCACGCCGGTATAAACGGAAGCTTCACGGGCAGCCACCGGCATCGAGGACGTGTTACAAATGATAAGCGTACGTTCCATGAGGGACTTGCCGGTACGCGGGTCAATCAATTCCGGGAATTCGCGGAGGGTTTCCACCACTTCACCGGCACGTTCACCGCAAGCGGCCAAAATCACGATATCCACGTCGGCGTAGCGGCTCATGAGCTGCTGCAAAACCGTCTTGCCAGCACCGAACGGGCCCGGCGTACAGAACGTACCGCCCTGCATCACGGGGAAGAACGTATCAATAATGCGCTGCTGCATGGTGAGAGGCTTAGACGGACGCAGGCGTTCTTCGAAAGCCTTGATCGGCATCTTGACCGGCCAAGTCTGCACCATCGTCACATCGACTTTTTCGCCCTTGTCGTTCTTGAGCTTCGCGACAACTTCTTCGACGGTGCGGTTACCGGCAGAAGTCACGTAATCGACAGTCCACTTGCCAAGGAGCTTGAACGGCACCATGATGCGGTGCGAGAAAACGCCTTCGGGAACAGTGCCGAGCGTATCGCCAGCGACAACCACATCGCCTACTTTGGCGACCGGGGTAAACGCCCACTTCACATCACGCGGGAGAGCCTGCAAGTACTTACCGCGCTGCAAGAAGAAGCCGCATTCGTCAGCGAGTTTCGGCAGCGGGTTCTGGAGGCCGTCAAAAACCTGAGTCAAAAGACCGGGGCCAAGTTCAACAGAAAGAAGTTCACCGGTAAATTCGACATCGTCGCCAGCCTTAAGGCCAGTCGTATCTTCGAATACCTGAAGTTCAGCATAATCACCACGAATGCGAATCACTTCGCTCTTGAGGGGAATGATTTCAGCCTTACCTTGTTTATTCTTCGAAACAAGCTTTGCATAAGCCACTTCGTTCTGGGAAACGGCGCTTTCGAACTTGACTCGAATCAAGTTTCCGTTCACGCCGGTGATTTTTCCGATACTAGCCATTGAAAATGGACCTCCAATCATTCCTGCTTAAACGCAGGATCGTTAGCATTAATAACATTGATGACGGCTTTGTCACCCGCAATTTCGTTCAAACCTGCCCAACGCTCGCAAATTCTAAGCTTGATAGCGTATGCATAGACATGTTTGACAGTCCCCTCGCCCACACCGGCAAGGGAATCGACAAGCCAGAAACGCGCACGGTCGATATCCTGTTCCTTTTCCAGCGGATTCGACTTCATAAACGCATCCTGAATCATCTTTGCGAAAGTGACGTCATAACCAGAAAAAGAACGTTCCGCAAAACGCACTTCAGGACCCCATGCAGCCGCACGGAGCCTACCGGAAACGTTTCTCATCTGGGTTTCACGGGACTGATATTCCCGAACAAATTCATCATCGCACTCTTCGCCCGCCAAAAGGGCGTCGAGAGCTTGAAGCTCAGGCGCGTCCAGCACACCTTCGCAACGGCCACGGAACTCGGCCATGCTAAGGGGCGGAACGTCGCCCAGTTGTAGCATCGGAAGCGATGCCATCAAATATGCTGGACTGCTCATCGAACCGCCTTATTTGCCTTGGGCGGCCTTGTTTACAATCTTTGCAAGCTGCGGTCTGAGCAAAGCAGAAAGAGATTCCGCCATTGCCTGTTCTGTAAATTCGTGGCTGACCTTGCCTTGATCGAGCTTTACGCGGAAACCGAACTTGACGCCCTTGTCGCTTTCGACCTTCACACCGGCCTTGAGCTGCTTCGCAAACTCGCCCATCACAAAGCTCGTAAGCTTAGCGGCATCAGCTTCGGAGAAATCAACTTCGATATCGGAACTGTAGCTCTTCGCAATGGAGAGAAGCATGGACTTCACAGTCGTTTCATCAAGAGATTTTTCAACCTGGAGACCGAGGAGATCAAGAATCATTTTTTCGAGGTTCTTGCCCACTGAAAGGAGCAAATCACGGGCGGACTGTTCCAAGGTGCGTTCGCTGCGTTCCGTAAATGCTTCGGCATCCTTATCGGCCTGTTCCAACTTGGCTTGGGCCTCTTGTTCGGCGGCCTTCACGATTTCAGCCGCCTTTTCTTTTGCCTTTGAAATAATTGATGTTGCTTCGAGTTCTGCTTTATCGACAGCATCCTTCTGGATGCGTTCCATAAGAGCTTGCAAATCTTCTGCCATTTAAGTCTCCAAATTAAGTAAAAACACCCCCAATTAGGGTATTTTCATTAAACACAGAAAAGAATATACTAGCAAAAAAAAGAAAAAGACAAGATTTTTGTTAAAAAATTGCGAAAATATTATTTACTTTCAAAAAATAGCGATAAAATGACGATTTTAGGCGATAAAACGTAAAAAAGTCTTTCAATTTTTGTTAGACTTGTACAATTTGTGTAATGATTATTGACTAAATCGCGAACTTCGTAGCGTCGGCGAGCTGTACGCTAGCGATACGAGAAATACCCTTGATTTCCTGCGTCACACCGTAGAGCATATCGGCTTCGGCCATGGTACGCTTGTTATGCGTCACGACGATGAACAAGGTCTGCTTACTGAATTCACGGAGGAGCGCCATGAAGCGGCCGACGTTAGCGTCATCAAGCGGACCGTCAACTTCGTCCAGCACGCAGTACGGAGACGGCTTTTCCATGTAAATCGCGAACAGCAGTGCCGTTGCGGTCAATGCGTGTTCACCACCGGAAAGTGCCTTGATACCGCGCATCTTCTTACCGGTCGGACGAACGTTGATTTCGATGTCAGCATCGAGAATGTCCATGGGCTTGCCCATTTCATCGACCTTTTCGACAAGGCTCATCTTCGTTTCGCCATTGAGGAACAGCTTACTGAACACAAACTGGAAGTTCTTCTGGATGCGGGCAAACGTATCGAGGTAACGCTGGCGGGCAATGTCATCGAGTTTCGTAATCGTGCGGTCGAGCGAAGCGCGAGCGCGATCGAGGTCGTCGAATTGCTTTTCGACTTCTTCCAAGCGCTTCTTTTCGTCTTCGTAGTCTTCCATCACATTGATGTTGATCGGACCGAGTTCCTTGATCTTTCCGCGAAGTTCACGGATTTCGCGGTCAGCTTCGGGCTGCGTGTATTCCACGCGTTCCACGTTCTCGGGATTGTCGAGATCGACGGACCATTCGTTCGTGATGCGTTCGCGGAGGCGGTCGAGATTGTTTTGGAGGGATTCCTGACGACGGCCAACGTCGTTCAGTTCCTTCATCTTTTCAATCATGTCGTCGCGAAGGCGGTTCACTTCGTCGCGCCAACCTTCAAGGTCGCCACTCACGAGGTCATAGCGTTCACGGGCCAAGTCGCGGTTGCGTTCGAGTTCGCGAAGCGCATTATCCTTGACCTGGGCTTCGTCGGCAAGCTTGTTGCAATCCGTCTCGAACTTTTCAATCGAAATCGTATTCTTTTCGATTTCTTCACGGCGATTGCGAATCGTATTGTCCAAGAATTCCATCTGTTCTGCAATCGCGACCAAACGGTTCTGGTTCTGCTTTAAGCGAGAAGTCTTGTCTTGCGCGCTGCGTTCGAGTTCACGGACATCTTCTTCTTTTTCGCGAAGCATCGTTTCGTTTTCGCCCAACTGGTCCGAAATCGTCTGGTAACGTTCTTCGACCTTTTCGACTTCAGTTTCAGCTTCGGCAAGTTCGGCATCGCTGTTCTTGGACTGCGCCGCCGCTTCAATTCGATTCTGGGCGTTCGTCACTTCGCCATTGAGCTGGCTCAAGCGACGGGTGCAGTTTTCAACCGTATTGCGCTGGACGCGGATAGAAGCATCGCCACCGCGTAGGGAATCACGCTTTTCGCGAATTTCATCAACCAAAGACGAGAGCATCTGGGCGTCTTCTTCGGTCAGCTCACGCAAGCGGTCCACGTTCTCTTCGCCGGCAGAAATATCGCCAAGCACCTTTTCCAAAAGCGCTTCGGCATCGGCAATTTCGTTCTTGCGGGAGAGTGCTCCCGACGTCGAAACGCCAAACGAAACAAGGCCGCTTGTACGTACAATCGTATCGGACGTGACAAAATTCAAGTCTTCGCCACGATATTCTTTCGCCAAATTCAGTGCCGTCTGCAAAGAATCCACAACAAAATAGCGAGAGAGAATCCCGGAAAGCCACGGAGAAACTTCGTCGTCCGTCTTCACAAAATCCTTGAGCGAGCCCACGACGCCCGGGTTGTTCACCGGCTTTTCGTAAGCAGGGGCTGCACTCGAAACAAGCGACATGAGCACCTTGCCCACGTTTTCGCTCTTGAGCGCATTTACAATTTCATTGACGGCGCTGTCGCCATTCACGACAACAGAATCAAGGATTTCACCGAGTGCGGCTTCGACGCTCGATGCGTATTCGGGAGTCGCCTCGATGCGTTCCGAAACAAGGCCGCCAATCAGGTTCGACTTGTTTTCCTTGAGGTAGCGGTTCGCGTCAGAGCTGTCGTTCATCACGCTCTGGAGCACGTCGATTCGGGACTGCAAGCGGGCTTCTTCGTTCTTTAAGCCCTGCAACTTCTGCTGCGCTTCGGTGAGTTCGGCTCGTTCAGATTCCAATCGTTCTTCACGCGTGGCACGCTGTTCTTCGAGATTCTCGATTTCGCGATTCGTGTCTTCGATGCCCGCCTGGATTTCGGCGATGCTCGCTTCGGCTTCGGCCTTCTGCTTGTCGAGGCCTTCAATTTCGGTCTGCCACTTCGCGATGTTCGTCTGGAGCATGTTGACTTCGGCGTCCATGCGTTCGAAACGCCCACGGAGGGAGTTCACTCGGTTCGTCGCCTGCAAGCGCTCGTTCGAAAGTTCACGGGACTGCGTACGCAAGTCATCGACCTTGTCGCGCATGACCTGCAACGTTTCGCGTTCGCGTTCCAAAAGCGCGTTTAGCTCGTCCATGTCGTTTTCGCTACCGAGAACGGCAATCTCTTCTTCGAGGCGTGCCTTTTCTTGAGAAAGTTCCTGCGACTTGAGTTCGCTGCGTTCAATTTCGCCCTGGGCCTTATCGTTCGAAGACTGGATACCAGACACGGAATCACGCAAACGCATGATGTTGTTGTTCAAATCGTTGAGGGCGATCGTCGCGGCCTGCACTTCACGTTCCAAGTCACGGTAAGCGTTTTCGTCTTCGCTAATGGCGAGCTTCTTTTCTTCAATCTTCGCCTGAAGTTCCGTTGCCTTCGTCTTGGAAGATTCCACTTCGTGATTCATGCGCTTGGTCGTCGAATCAAGCGTGGCCAAGCCTTCCTTATAATCTTCAAACTTATCAAGGCTTACCGACAAATCCAGTTCGCGGAGGCGCGTATTCAATTTCTTGTACGCATTAACCTTTTCGGCCTGCGTTTCGTAAAGACGGACAGAACGACGCACACTGCGCAAGTTGTCTTCGACACGTTCCATGTCCATCTGCACGCGTTCGAGCTGGCGGCGCGTTTCTTTGCGCTGCTGCTTGTACTTACTCACACCGGCTGCTTCTTCGAAAAGCACACGACGGTCATCGGCCTTGTCCGAAAGCACCGCCTTGATCATGTCGGCGTTCATCTGCGAATACGTGCTGGAACCAAGACCCGAGTCAAAAAGCAATGCGTGAACGTCACGGAGGCGGCATTCCTGGTTGTTAATCAAATACTCGCCCGAACCATCACGGTGCACGCGACGCGTCACAATAACTTCGGAATAATCAGAAGCGAGCGTTCCATCGCTGTTATCAATCACGATGGAAACTTCGGCAAGGCTCATGGCGGCACGTTCTTCGGTACCGCTAAAAATCACATCCTGCATCTTGCCCATACGGAGTGCTGCGGCTTTCTGTTCGCCAAGCACCCAGCGGATGGCATCCGTAATATTGGACTTGCCACAGCCGTTCGGCCCCACCACAGCGGTAAGGCCCTTTGTAGGGAAGTTAATTTCCGTCCTTTGCGCGAAGGACTTAAAACCAAAAATCTTTAACTTAGTTATCTGCACTGAAGCTAAATGTAGTAATTATATATGAAGTAGGAAGTTGGCAGTAGCCCGTAGGAAGTGGTTAGTGGTTGGTAAACAGTGATTAGGGGTATGAGGTCGGGGCTACGCCCCTTTGAGGTGTGAGGTCGCCCGCCACAGCGGGCTTTGAGGTATGAGGATAGGTATGAGGTAATAGGTATTAGGTTTTAGGACAATAATCGCGGCGTAGCCGCCATAGCCGCCCAATATCGACGCACAAAGTGTGTGTTACTAGCCTATAACCTGTAACCTAAAGCCTAAATCAGCGGAACTTGAATACGGCTTTTCCGTCTTCGTCTTGCGAGACTACGAGGTACTGGCTGCCGCCTTCAAATTCAAGTTCAACTTCGGCGAAAGTCATCTCAACACGGTCCTTTTGTTTGCAACTATCGTCAATTTCTTTTTTTACATCCGCATCGTTCTGTTTTGCCAAAGCAAGAACAACCCTAGTTTCCGTCACACAAGCCATAGCTTTTGAACTATGTACCCCGTTCCACTTATCAAACCTTACTCTCACGCGGAAGGTTCCGACCCAATCTTGTTCGACCACCTTGCTCTTTTCGCCCGGCGGAATCGTGTCTTTAATCCACGATTGCACAGAAGTTCCGTCCTCGGATATAACATCAAGTCCAAGAATCGCCACATCGGTCTTGTTTTCCACCTGCAATCTCGTCGATGCATCTACAAACAAATGACTCATGCAAGCCGTCAAAGACAAGACTACAAGACAAATGAATAAACGCAAATACTTCATTAGTTGCCCCCCTCCGATGTTGTCGTCTCCGAAGGTGCCGCTTTTTCATAACGGATTCCCTTGGCATGAATCACCTTACGTCCTTCGGTATCAATCGACGGCTGTCCCTGATTTTGTTCGGCACGGTTTTTCATGAATTTTTTCAAATCAAATTGACTTTGTGTTGTTTCCATGGGAGCCGCCTTAGCTGCGCCTCGCCCATAGAACTGGCGTTCCATAGAACCTATTTGGAATTTTATTTCAGCAATAAAAGTTCCCTTAGCATGGAACATATTCTCGTAATCAAACGCAGAATTATAACCAAAGCGCAAGAACAACAAATCGATAGAACCGCCCCAAAGCAAGTCTTTTGCACCAGAACGTTCATGACGGCGCAAACAAGAAGCTTCAAAACCAATCATTCGAGACGGATCCGGATAATACTTCAAAATAGCAGAACGGAACCCATAATCCGGGAAATCAAACGTCACATCAGAATATAAAATTTGTTTATAAAGATTTTGTTCCCAATTTAAACGAACAAAGTTATCATCGTCATCTCCCGACTTACGGCGGTAAATTGTCGCATTCACATTCGGCAAATACGTCTTGATTCCGCTCCCGGCTCCACCGTATAATTCACGCGATTCCAAATCGAGCGAAAAGCGAAGCGTCTGGAACGAACCGCGATAAAAACTTCCCTGAAAACTCACGTTTTTATAACGTGCATGTGCCCAGTAGAACAGCAAAGAATCGCTTTCATTTGGATAAACTCGCGAACCCGCCAATTCCAAATTCTGGTGTTGCAAGCCAATCGCAGCCGTGTAGTCCAGTTTCGTATTCGTGTAAGAAAATCCCCACGTAAACGCCGAAGAAATGTGAGCAAACTTGCCGTAATGAGGAAAGAAGAAAAAGTCCTGCGTATCCCAACCGGCACGGTCAAACCATGTAAGGAACCCTAAATGGGAAATCGAATCAAGCACCCAACTGCCATAAACGCCATAATGATGCCGGAACGCAAAACCATCATGGACTCCATACTTACTCTTCAACTGCAATTGTTCAGATGACGGCGTGTAAGTATAACCGATATCGATAAAGCCACCTCGCCCACCGCGCATCACAAGCCCGATATCGCGAAGTTGACGGTCGCGCATGACAAGCCCGCCCTGAGTCAAAGCTTCCGTCGGAATCGGGTCTGCAAAAACAACGCCTGCGGCTATAGTCAACAGCAATAAGATTTTTTTCAATTCATATTTCATAAACGTTTACCAATCTTATAAAGCAAATGAAATATAGTAATATAGACGAAAAAACGCCGCTACGCGGCTACAGACGATAGACGACAAATGCGTAAGGCGAGTGAAACGGGACCGCTTGCGGGACCACTTCTGAGCCGAGCATTGAACGCCTTTGGCGTTCGTGGCTACGGTTATGACATATCAGAATACAAGTATTCTGCTGCGTCATAACCTTGCTCACTAATGGGACTTGAACGAAGTGAAAGTACAAAGACGATAGAAGAAAGGGTTAGGAATTTGTCATCCTGAAGGCGTAGCCCTAATCTCATAGCTCAAACCTCAAAGGGAGCCACGCGACCGACCTCAAGCCTCTAGGCCAAAGGCCGAACCTTTAGAACTGGAAATAAAGGAACGGGTTGTAGCTTTGCGTAAAGAGAGCTAGCGTCGCCAGAATAAACAGAGCGAGAGCAACAAACGACTTTTTAAGCGTCACGTTATTGCACCAGTCATAACTGCGGAAGCGCCAGAACGAGCAAAAAGCGGCAATCACCATGAACGTCACTGTCGTCGGAGTGAAAATTTCCGCCGAAAGCACTGCATCGAAAGCACTCACCGGCATAAGCCCAAGCATCGCTTTCCACATGCGCCACGCTTCGCTTATGTTATCTGCACGGAACAACACCCAGCCAAACAACACAATTACTTGCGTCAAGAGAATCTGCACCACCCGCGGAGCCTTACAGTACAAAGCATTCTTGTTGTTTGCGCGTTCCGCAATCATGAAAAACGCATGGTACAAGCCCCAGCAAATAAACGTCCAGTTTGCCCCGTGCCATACGCCGCTTGCAAACATCACCAAGAACAAATTCAAGTACAAACGCTTTACGCCTACGCGATTTCCGCCCAGCGAAATGTAAAGGTAGTCGCGTAGCCAACTCGTGAGTGAAATGTGCCACTTTTTCCAAAATTCCGTAATGCTCCCAGAACGGTACGGACCGTTGAAGTTCCGCGGGAAATGGAATCCAATCATCAGTCCAAGGCCAATCGCCATGTTGGAATACGCCGAAAAATCAAAGTAAATCTGGAACATGTACGCCAAGGCGCCCCACCACGTATTGAGGACTCCCGGAGCATCCGCCGCAAACACGCGGTCCGCAATGATTCCCACCTGATTAGCAAGGAAAATCTTTTCGGCAAAGCCGAAGCAAAAAAACACCATTCCACGAACAAAGTTTTCGACCGTATGCGTCCTAGATTCAAGTTCTTCAGCAACAGTGTTGTAACGCACAATCGGCCCTGCCACAAGCTGCGGGAACAAAGCCACATAGCACGCAAACGTCGCAAAATCCTTGACCGGAGGAGCCGAGCCGCGATAAACGTCAATCGCGTAACTCATGGACTGGAACGTATAAAAAGAAATACCCACCGGCAAAAGCACAGTCATCACCGAGAACGGTTCGCCGCCAAACTTCTCGATGACGGAATTCAAACCGCCCATCAAGAACATGTAATACTTGAAGAAACCCAATGCACCAAGGTTAATAGCAATCGCCGTCCACAACGCCGCCTTCCGCTGGAACGCACTCGCCCCCGGAGCCGAGATAAATCGCCCCGAAACATACACCACGAGCGTTGAACCGAACATCAAGAATATAAGCCACGGTTCCAGCCACCCGTAAAAAATGTAACTGAAAATCGTGATAAGAAAGTTGAGGCCCGAATGGCGCACCCCGGCCCGCAACAGCACAAAATAGCCCACCAAGAACGTCGGCAGAAAGTAGAAAAGGAAAATTTGGGAGGAGAAGACCATAGAGGTTTGAGCTATGAGCGCGGGGCTAAAGCCCCTTTGAGGTATGAGTAAACAATAAGCAGTGGTTAGTGGTTGGTGGTTAGACGAAAGACGATAGACGAAAGAAGGTGTTATGGAGACGAAAGATTGGAGGTTAGGAGCGGTGAGCTATGAGCGCGGGGCTAAAGCCCCTTTGAGGTATGAGTAAACAGTAAGCAGTGGTTAGGGGTTGGTGGTTAGAAAGAAGTCAACAGTAGAAAGTAAACGGCAGGAAGGAATTCTCTTGAAATAAAACTTTCTTCATTGCGCCCCTGTTTACTAGCCACTGTTTACTAACCACAAAACTTCACTCATTCACTTCAATTGCCAAATATCGCGGACCTTCATTGTCAAAGTATTCATCTTCGACAGCGCCATCCCAGTTGCCTTCGAGCGGAACAAGCGTGAGCGTATGCTTGGCTTTGGCCTTGAACTCGCCCACGTTGCCCTTGGACTTATCGGCCATTTTGTCCTTGACCTTGCCGCGAGCAATCAACGGGTTATAGACGCCGACGAGAATTTCCTTCGCGTCGAGCTTGCCCGAAACCACCTTCTGCACCTTGTACTTGAATACATAGACATAACTGTACAAATCGTTACTAGGCATTTTTCCCGGAATTTCGGTCAAACGCCCTTCAACGGTGATCGGGTCAGCGGCAAACAAAAATGCAGCCGCAAAAAACAGAGATAAAACAATTTTCTTAATCATAATACTAAAGTAGAAAATTTTGCGGCATAAAATGTATATGAATCAAATCAAAATTTTATTTAAAATTCACAAACGTTAAACCAGCGTCCGTCTTTATAATATAGCGACCGGCATTTTTGACGGACACCGTAACATTCGACGACACAGCCGTATAACGTCCAACAACACGTCCCTGCAAATCCATTACATCAAGTTTTGCTCCCGGACGCACTCCAGAAACATACGCCTCGCGGCCCAGAACGGCAACACTTAACTTCGGAAGGGTTGTGACTTTATTTGCCACTATAGGAGTTCTTTGATTCAAGGAATCATCGTCAAAAACATGCTGCGGCAAGGCCATGCAAGGTTTCATCTTTTCAGCAACATCGGACTGGTCCAAATAAATATTGCTGTAGAAGTTCATGTTGCTCATGGTCGTGCGGCGGTCGCAGAAGAAGATATCCAAATCATATTCCTTGCCTACGACAAGCGCCTTGCCATCCTTGTCCTTAATCTGATCGAAATCGGCATAACCGGGGGCTGCAAGATGCGTTCCACCCAAATCGATGACAAGTTTACCGCCAACGAAAATCCAAATATCGTCATCCCCGCGAACACCAAAACGTTGGCCTTTCTTGTAAGTAAAACGTGCATGCGATTCAAAACAAAAATGTTGATTACGTCCAGCCTTCGATCCGTCCGAAAACCAGCGCACATCGCCACTCATGTTTTGAGCATTAACGACATTACCAATCTGTTGTTCCGTACCACTCTTGAATACAGGCCAACCTTCAGGAGCTGCATTCGGGCAAGACCATCCCCATACACACTCGTCAGCATAATTTTGGTCCTTCACCAAAATACCATCAAGAATTCCGCTCATCGCAAGGTCATCGCCTTCGGCAAACAGTCCCGAACAATCATGCCCTTTAGCCCAAGCCGGGCCATTACACAATAGGTTCATCTTCATCACACCTTCTGTTTCGTCAACTTCACGCAGTTTCGGACCAACAAACACAGGACCTTCCGCAGCGCGTTTTGTACGAGCCTCGGCAACAGGCGAACCAACAACAATATCGTCATCTACAGTCTTTTCTACAGGGTAGTACCCGCCCATGGCTTTCGTTCCTGGCGATGTGTAAGAATCCGAAGCAAATTCCCATTTTCCGTATTCATTCATGCTAAACGGAATGGACGAGCACGAAGTTTCGTTAATGCCTTCAGTCGGGTTGAACAGTTGGTTAAAATACTTTGCATCGATAAAGCACTTTTCACCACTCTTGGAGAGCACCGGCTTGCCGTTTTTGCCAAGCGTATCTTCGACAATTCCCGGAGTTACGCCGATACAAGAATTAACAGCAGAAAGAGCAACCTCTAATTCAACTCCCTGAGCACCTCGCTGACAGCCTTCGCCACCTTGAGCATAGCAAGAGAACGACGGATGAAGTTCCGCATCCGTATCATAGACGATACCGAACAAACTCACATAGCAAATTCCATCGTATTCCGGTTTCTTGGCATACCAATGCTTTTTAGTCGGGTCATTTTCCACAAAATACAATTCATTTGTCTTTAAAACCTTGAACAACGAATCCAAGTTCGTATTATTTCCAAAAACGATATCCTTGGAATTAGAACCATAAAAACCAGCTTTATTCGGAATAGTTTCTTCAAAGAACATCGTAGAGAACCATCCGCAGTACTCCCCGATAGGGTTCATCACAGTCCCTGTTTTGCCGCCATCGGAGCTCAGCAGTGGATTTTCGCCAAACCATTTCGCCGTCTGCGGAGGCAATACGTAAAGCGTCTTGGCAGGTTCCGGCTTTTTATTCCGAATCAAAGTTTCGTGCTGTTTCTTGGGATTTTCAAAGATGTAAATAGAATCCTTCAACTCGATTCCTTGGTCGGGCTTCAAACAATAGTTTTGTCCGCCATCAGAATACATTCCACCGACGCTGAACAAGGTCTTGTACGTATAACGTCCACCACATTGTAAACTGGTATCCGCAAACGAAATGTTCGAAACCTCACTAAAGATGGAGTCAATCGTCAAAGAGTCACGAACCAACGTCCATACAGCGACAGAATCCACCGTATCACGCACTGTAATCGATTCTCCGTATTCATCAAGGACACACAAGCCACGTTCATCTTCGAGGCAACGAAGTACCGTAGTGTACTTCATCACTTGAACTGAATCCATTTTGAATCTTTTATATGTATTTTTCAATTCATTATGAACAACGAACCACCCATCCTTGGTTTTGTTGGTAAGCTCTTTAAAAGCGGGTCCATCAACAACGACATAGTTCTTTTTCCAATCCGACTGGAAGAACAGCGTCGGGAGGTTCAGAGTTTTATAATAAAGCTGGTTTGTTTCAAAATCGACAAACAAATCTTCTTGGCCATTGAACGAGGCCTCTGTGAATGTCGCTGAAGACTTATAATACTTTTGATAACGATAGATTCCTGCATCATCATCGTAAACCCTCATGGAATCCCGAACGGTTTTATAAAAGCAGAAGGGCGACAATGTATCTTTTTGCAGAAGGTTCTTTACAGGAATCTTGTACCAGTAATACTGATCCCTTGTCGTAAGTTTGATAACATTACTGCCTATTGTCTTAACAATCCCACTTGTATCTTTTTCGGAGCAGCCTATAGAAAGATACATCGGACTAAAGGAGGCATTCAGATAGACATTTCCCGTGTACTTCATTGCAAACGTGAACGAAGCCAGAATAAGAATTGTCAACAAGACCACTTTTTTCATTTCAACTCCTTACTGATTTCTTAACTAATTACAATATAGCTTTTTCTGTTTTTAAAAAACAGCTCGCAAACGACCGTAACGGGCCAGCAAAAGAACTTTCAGGCCGATTTTGACGATTTTATGCTACCAAAACAAGCTCTTTTTCCATTTTAGTAGCATAATTTTTACGTTGTTCAAACATTTTATTCGGTTCCTTCACAAATTCATGCTACCAAATCGCCACTTTCAGCCAATTTAGTAGCATAAGCAAAGCAAAACAGCCGCCAAATTGGCATATTTTAATTTAATTTATATACAAAATATGCTACCAAAGAACGTTTTTTCCGGCATTTGGTAGCACTTTTTGGCAATTTTCCATTTTTTTGACAAAAAAAAACGAAAGACGAGAGAATGCATTCTCACTTCCGCTTATTGGTCATTAGAAGTCTATAGGCGTCGCCGTCTTTCACGGAACGCACGTAATACACCTGTTTTTCGTTATTCTTGCCAGCAATTTCTATGGGGCAAACGCCTTCCCCTAAAACTTGGACATTGCCAATTTGACCATCTTTCTTTTTTATAAAATCACATTTTACATCGAAGTCTTGAGGCTGTTCTTCGACATAGTTCAAGATTTTGCAATTTGAATTAGAACAATCGCCCAGTGAAAAAAAGTCTTTCTTGATTATAGGCCTTTTTCCGTGAGCTTGACTAAAAACCACTTCCTTTTTTATTTCATATTTCTTTTGCTTTGTTATATATAAATTAATAAATGTATATACAAAACTACCTAATGCAGTTTGCCCCCCTTTTACACGAATCGGGCAAATTCCTACATCAGAGACCCTAAGGTATGATAATTTGTAATCAAATTTCACAAAATCGCAAAGTATTACAAAATCATCTTGATATATAGGCAATCGATAAAACATACCTGTATTTTGTCTCTTTTTTCGCTGTTCCATGCAATAAGATTTTCGCTCTTTGATGGAGGGCTTTAACTTTACAACCATGGAATCTTTTATCGTATTGCAATAATTCTCGTCATTTTCACAATAGACATGTAACGCCGATTGATAAGGATAAATAACACGAAAACTGTTATTATTCAATCTCCTATCAATTTCAAAATCATATTTCTGTAAAATTTTTCTGTCTATATGCACGCATTTTCCGTCTTCAAAGTATCCATAAAGGCAATACGAACATCCGTTTTCATCGGTCCATTCATACCGCGTATCTTTTGAAAACGCACTTATCGCAAGCAAAAGTACAAATAAAGCAATCTTTTTCATATCATCACCACATATAACATACAAAAAAAAGCCGCCCGCAATAAGGCGACTTTGAAAAGTTTGATTGATTTGCTAGTCCTTGAGACAACGGACAGAGTGACCTTTGCTCTTGACATAGCTGTCAAAAATCGCTTTCTCAATGCTAGTAATCAAAGTCACATAGTAAGCACCAGAGCGAAAAGACAAATCCCTAGCGGAGCTATCCTCTGAGGCACTCCAGAATCTCGCATTGCGGCCTTCGTCAGAAAAGAAACCATTGTTGTACCTGTGTCCGGCGGGCAACGCGGAGAAGCCATAGGCATCGATGCCTTTTACAATTGAACCATCGTAGTCATTGTTCCAACCACCCTGGGACTTGAGCATTTTACCGGCAGTGGATGCGCCACCTACCGCAGCGAACAAAGTATTCCATTCCGTTGAATCCGGCAAATGCCAGCCCTCAGGGCAAATGCCCTGCACCGGCAAGGTCGTTAAGCAATTCGGGCCGTTTCCACAACTAGTCTTTTCATAATCTATCGCAGCCCACCAACTGTAAAGGCGACCGGCTACATCGCAATTTGCAGCCACATCATTATAACACCAGCTCTCATCTATAAGACTTGTCGTGGTTACACTGTCGGAGTAGTTCAAGTTTTCCGCCATCCAAGTCTGATTGCCAATTTTCACAGTCTTGTAGGTTTTACCATCGCGTGAGTCCTTCATGGTACCGTATGTAATTTCGGAATTCAAGCGGGCTTCCTTCGGCACATCCCAACTCCAGCCACCAGTCAAACTCACCCAGCCATTTGCCATGCAGTAGTACTTGTTTGTATTAATTACAATGCCAGTAATGGTCTTGCCCACATCCTTATCAGTGCATTTTTCACCGTAGGTATCCTTTACAATGTCCCAAGCTTCGAGCCAGACATTCCCCCTGCAGAGATAACGGATCTGCGTGCCATAAGTAGAACTAAGTTCGTTCTTTGTCGCCATGAGTTCGCCTTCGCGAGCCTTGTCGCAGGAGCCTAGTCCATAGTTCGTGTACCAGAAATTGCGCACGTACTTTTCGAATTCGGGCACTGTTCCTAAATTCCATTTCTCGATGTTGCTACGAACGGAATCTAATTTTCCTGCAAGGTCCTTCGACTGTGCCCAGTCGGCGATTTTTGCTTTGGTGGTTTCGTCGTCCCACTTGCCGTCTTTTTCAATGTCGGTAGCAAATTTGTTCAAAAAATCGGTCAAGTCAGTTTCCGAGAGGTCGTGGAGCATAAGCACACTAAAAGCGAGCAAAGCCGCATTTCCTTCGCCCTTGCTGAAAATGTCCAAGTCTTCGGAGTTCGCAAATTCGCCCTGAATACCGAAAGCATTGAAGACTTCTACCTCAGCCTGCTTTTTAGCAGAAGCCATGTCGATGCCCGTTCCTATCAAGTAAAGAGTTCGTTTGTATTCCAAGTGCGTAAGCAAGTTGATATTCACCTTGTCGCGGTCACTCAAATCCGTGAGTGCATTCAACTTAATGGAACCTTTCGATTTTTCGCCAGACACTTCGTTACGGAAATATCCGTTGACCTCAAGTAAAGCATATTCGCTCGCAAGAGTCACGCTCGTCACGCTGAACTTGCCGTCGTTGCTTGCTATTTGGCCAGTAAAGCTCTTGCCGGTTTGGGCAAATGTTTTGTTGTCCAGTTCATAGAGTTTCACGGCAGAACCAATCTCAAACGGCCCCTTTTGCGATACACCAGAGACAGACTTATCCTCGATTATTGCCGAAGATTGCTGCTTAACTTCAGAGCTGCTGGAGGATTTAGCTTTACTAGAAGATGAAGTTAGTTTGACGCTCGATGATGATACAATCTTGCTCACGCTTGAGGATGATTTCGACTTGCTTGCAGAAGATGAAGAAGCGACCTTTTTACTCGAAGACGAAACCTTGCCCACACTTGAGGACGATTTTACTTTGGAGCTACTGGACACCTCGGTAGGCTCAGACGTAGAATCGCTCGGACCACAGGAACTATCGTCACCGCAAGCAGCGAGGAGTATCGCTACGGCTCCTATCGCCACTATGCGACCCCAAAAACATTTTTTTAAGCACATAAACTTTCCTTCAGAAATCATTACAAACTATAATATAAAAAAGTCACCCAAAGGCAACAAAAAATGCTTTATGGATTCTATCGGCCCGTTGGGCCTCCAGAATGACAATAATGCACGTCATTAAGATTTAACTGAATCCTTCGACTTCGAGGCTACGCCTCTCCGCTCAGGATGACAATCTACGCTCATCGCTCAGGATGACGGGACACCTACCCTTGCGAGGTTTCAGCGAAGCTCAAGCGTTCGTAGTTTTTGAGCGCGAGGTTCAAGCGGTATTCATTCGGGAAGAGGCACACGAGATTGCGTTCCTTATCCATCATGCAGTCGCCGGCATATTCTTCGGCGAACTTGCCCACGTCGGCTTCGGGGCCGTTCACCCAGCGGATGCAATGGGCCGGTACGCGGTCGAGCTGAACGTCGGCACCGTATTCGCTCTGCAAGCGGAACTTGAGCACGTCGAACTGGAGCTCACCCACAACGCCCACGACAGGCACGGCAGACTTGAGCGGTTCATAGAGCTGCGTTGCGCCTTCTTCCGAAAGTTCGGCAAGGCCCTTCGCCATCTGCTTGGACTTGAGCGGGTTCAAGAGCGTCACGCGAGCAAAGTGTTCCGGAGCAAAATCCGGGATGCCCGTAAAGTTCATCTTTTCGCCATCCGTGAGCGTATCGCCAATACGGAAAAGTCCCGGGTCGTTAATACCCACGATATCGCCCGCCCAGGCGTGGTCAATCACTTCCTTATCCTTGGCGAGGAATGCCGTCGGAGCGGCCAAGCGGATGTCACGGCCCGTACGCACATGGAACACCTTTTCGCCACGAGTAAAGCTACCCGAGCAAATGCGGAGGAAAGCCGTACGGTCGCGGTGCTTGGGGTCCATGTTGGCCTGAATCTTGAAAACAAACGCACTGAAAGCGTCTTCGTCCGGCTTGACCGGGCGCTTGTCGGTGTCACGGATCATCGGCGGCGGAGCGAGTTTTGCAAAAGCGTTCAAAAGCTGGCGCACACCGAAATTGTTCACGGCAGAACCGAAGAACACCGGGCACATTTCGCCCTTCAAGAACTTTTCGTGGTCGAACGGATCCATACCGCCCGTGACCATTTCATATTCTTCGCGGAATTGGTTCACCCAGTTTTCACCGCAGAGTTCAACCAGACGCGGATCGTCCGGGCCTTCCATCTGGATAATTTCTTGCTTGCCATCGTCCGGGTTGAACGTGTGGAACGTATTTTCGGCGATGGAATAGACGCCCTTGAAAAGCTTACCGACGCCAATCGGGAGCGTAAACGGAGCGGTCTTAATCTGCAAAACGCTTTCAATCTGGTCGAGCAAGTCAAGCACATGGCGGCCGTCCAAGTCCATCTTGTTGATGAACGTGATAATCGGCGTGTGGCGCATGCGGCAAACATTCATCAAGCGAATCGTCTGCTTTTCCACACCGTTCACGCTATCGATAAGCACGAGAGCGGCATCCACGGCGGTCAAGGCACGGTAGGTGTCTTCGCAGAAGTCCTGATGCCCCGGGGTATCGACGAGGTTGAACATGCAACCTTCGAACGGGAAGTTCAAAACGGAACTCGAAACAGAAATACCACGCTGCTGTTCGATTTTCATCCAGTCACTGACCGTATAGCTCTTGTTGGCCTTGGCGCGCACGTGACCGGCTTCGCGAATGACGTTCCCGTACCACAAGAACTTTTCGGTGATGGTGGTCTTACCAGCGTCAGGGTGGCTGACGATTGCGAAAGTGCGGCGTTTTTCAATTTCTGGATTCATGAGGCAGTGGTTAGTGATTGGTGGTTAGTGGTTAGGACGCAACCAATTTTTACGCGGCAAATATAGTAACTTTAAGGGGTAAGTTCAATGCCCCTTAGCAATTTAGGAATGCGAGAAGCAAGTCGATAAAAACGACAACTAGCATCATCCAAATATTTTGTTATAAACGCTCGGAGCGAACTTCTGCAAATACCCCAGCACGAAAATTACAGAAATAATTATAGGCAAAATCCACTTGAAGTAGAAACGCAACACAGCGAGTTTCGGGAATTTCATGCCCTTGCCAGTATCCGCTTCGGCAAAGAAATTTTCTTGCCCCCAACCGTAACGCGAATTGCAGAACAACACAAACACTAGCGAGCCAAGCGGCAACAGCGTATTCGAAACGAGGAAATCTTCAAGATCGAGCACGCAACTACCCGGACCAAACGGTTCAAAGCCGGAGAGCACATTAAAACCAAGTGCGCATGGGAGTGACAACAGCACAATAGCACCAAAATTCCAACGCACGGCCTTTTTGCGTTCTACGTTGTGTGCATCCATCCAGTAGGCAATAATATTTTCAAACACAGCGACAAGCGTCGAAAGAGCCGCAAACGCCATGAAAAGAAAGAACGCGGACCCACAAATTCTGCCCGCAGGCATCTGCGCGAACACGTTCGGGAGCGTCGCAAAAATAAGTCCCGGCCCCGCATCAGGCTTAAGTCCAAACGCAAAGCACGAAGGAATAATGATAAGCCCAGCAATCAACGCGACACCCGTGTCGAGAATGCAAATATTCGCCGCCTCCGTCAAAAGCGAATGCTTCTTGTTGATGTAACTACCAAAGATGCTCATAGAGCCAATGCCAAGGCTAAGCGTAAAGAACGACTGCCCTAGAGCTGCAAAAATCACCTCGCCCAAGCCAGCTTCCTTGAGTCTCGCAAAGTCAGGCAGCAAATAGAACTTGAGACCTTCACCCGCACCCGGAAGCGTCAGCACGCGTACAGCGAGAATGAACATAATCACGAGAAGCGCAGACATCATCGTTTTCGTGATACGTTCCACGCCGCGTTGCAGCCCAAGCGCCACAATGGCAAGCCCTGCAAACGTCGCGACCACCATCCAGAACGTCAAAAGCGGACCGTTCCCTAGCATATTCGTGAATTCAGCCCCCACCTCGGCAGGAGTCATATCCATGAGGTCGCCCATCGTTACCATGCGGTAGAAGTAGAAGAGCATCCACCCCGTCACCGTCGTATAGAACATCATGAGCAAGTAGTTGCCAGCAATCATCGGAATGCCCGCATTGTGCCACTTGTGTCCCGGCTTTTCCAAAACTTTGAACGAACAACCGACGCCACGCCTAGAAGCACGCCCAACCGCAAATTCCATCACGAGAATCGGGAACCCAAAAATCAAGAGGAAGAAAAGGTAAATCAGAACAAACGCGGCACCGCCGTACTGCCCCGTGATAAACGGGAAACGCCATACGTTGCCAAGCCCGATGGCACAACCAGCCGCAATCAAGATAAAACCTAAACGAGATTTAAAGTTTTCTCTTTCAGCCATAATTTACCTCAACTACAAATTAAAATTTGATGGGATAAAGTAAATACCAATGGAATTCTGGATAAACTTGAATCGTCGGAGCCGGGAGCTTGAAATAGTTCAGCGCCTTGATAATTGTGCGTGCCAAGCGGCTCTGCGGACGGAAGGCTTCAAGGTCATAATCAAGCGCAATATAAACTTCGCGATGCGGGTTTCGTGCTCCCGTAAACACACCGTCATCAATGCTGAGACCCACGGCAATGGCAAGCCAACTCGGGTAATACTTCCGGGCAGCCTCCGGCAATAAACGGTACGTTTTCACCGAAAGCCAGTACGTATGGTTCACATAGTCGTCTGTAAAAATACCACCATTCATCGTATGACCTTCATTGTCATAATAAGCAGTTGAATTGATCCAGTAACTCCATTTGAGGTCGATGTACTTGAACAGCGGCACATAGCGTTCCGCCATCGGCAAAAAGCCTCCGAGACCGCCCGAAAGCACGTCACAAAAGCTAAAGCCCCACGACGGAGCGAAGCCGTCCTTGATATCAATCGCAATATGCGTCGCCAAGGCAGTCAACCCCGCAAACAAGTACGACTGGAACTCGCTTGCTCCCGCCCAACGGTAGCCTTCGTAGAACGTTTCACCAATGGCGACTCCCGCCGCGAAATGGCCAAGTTTGTCGAGGTTCAAAGCGTAATCAAAATCGTTTTCAAAGTGAAAACCTCGACCCTTATCGCCCCACCAACCTTTTTTAAAGACAAACCCGTATGCCGCACCATAGGCGACCAAGGTAAATGACGCTACACCAGCAAGCCGCCAAGGCTTGATTTCAGACTGTATTTCAACCGAATCTTCGCTGCGATAATCCCAAGTGGAATCACGCCACGTGAGCGGATCCCCCGGAGACGACAAAGCTGCCGCCGGGAACACCAGCGACAGCATAAGCAAAAACGCACAGATTTTAGCGTTTAATTTGCGAGAAGCGAAAGGGCCAAAAGATGAACCGTTGGCCTTACGCATTAATTCCTCGCGAATATGATAACTCCATTTTGGCCTCCAAAGCCAAATCCGTTACTCATAGCGTAGTCAATCTTCTGGTTTTCTGCACCATTTTCACAAACGTTCAAGTGAATCGCCGGATCCTTCTCGAACACGTTGATTGTACCATGAACCTTCTGTTCCAAAACAGACATGATAGTCACAACGGATTCAAGAGCACCGGCAGCACCCAAGCAGTGACCGATCATAGACTTGGACGAGTTCACCTTGAGGTTATCGAGAGCCGATGCGGAGGACTGCTTGAAGAGCGTTTCGATGGCAGAGCATTCCGCAATGTCACCGAGCGGTGTCGAAGTTCCGTGGGTATTAATATAGCTAATATCCTTCGGTTCGATGCCAGCTTCCTTCATGGCATTAGTCATTGCGAGCATCACACCCTTGCCGTCCGGACGCGGAGCGGAGATGTGGTAAGCGTCGGAGCTTGCACCGACACCGGCAATACGGGCAAGAATCTTTGCACCGCGAGCCTTGGCATGCGATTCGCTTTCGAGCACGAGAACGGCAGCACCTTCACCAATCACGAAACCGTCGCGGTCCTTGTCGAACGGACGAGAAGCAGTTTCCGGGGAATCGTTGCGTTTACTGACAGCCTTCATGCTGGTAAAGCCAGCGAGGCTGAGCGGGTTCACCGTTTCGTCGGCACCACCAGCAAGCATCACGTCGCAGCGGCCAAGACGAATCATGTCGTAAGCGTTCGCGATGGAGTGGTTCGAAGTTGCGCAAGCAGATGTGACCGTGTAAGACGGACCCATCCAGCCAATCTTGTTGCAGACTTCTCCAGCCGGCATATTCACGATAGCCATCGGAATATAGAACGGAGAAACGCGGGACGGACCACGAGTGCTAAGAGCCACAGCAGCTTCATAGCAGTACAGAAGACCACCGATACTGCTACCGATGATAGCGCCGCAACGTTCAGGATTTTCGTTTTCCGGAGCGATTCCGGCCTGACGCAAAGCCTGCAAAGACGAATAGACGGCGTACTGGATGCAGCGAGAGAACCTAGATTGGTCTCTGGGGCTGTAAATACCCGTAGCGTCAAATTCGCGAATTTCACTTGCAATGCGAGACGTGTAGGCGGAAGCGTCGAAACGCTGGATGGTAGCAATGCCAGACTTGCCTGCAAGCAAGTTCTGCCACAATAATTCGGGGGTATTTCCTAAAGAGGAAACGCAGCCCATACCTGTAATAACAACATTTTCCATAGTGCGGCAAATATAGCAAAAAAAGTTGTAACATTTTCGTAAGAGACGAAATAAAAAGACAATTTGTAACAAAAATATGTTATTTAAGAAATATTTATGTAATAAAACAGTTTTGAACCATATATATGGAGCGATGAGCAGTGAGCGGTGAGCGATGAGCAGTGAGCTGTGAATAATGCAATGAGAAAAAACTCATTGCTCAAAGGGAGCCGAAGGCGACCGACCTCATACCTCATAGCTTAAAAAAACTATAATTTGGCCCATGCCTAAAAGTTCACGAAATTTAATTTGGATGGACCTGGAAATGTCCGGTCTCGATCCTGAAAAAGATGTCATTCTCGAAATAGCGACCATTGTCACTGATGCCAATTTGAACATTCTCGCCGAAGGCCCTGTCATCGCCATTCACCAGCCCGAAAACGTTTTCGAAAGCATGGACGAATGGAACACGAAGCACCACAACCAAAGCGGTCTCGTCGATAGGTGTCGCCGTTCGCAGTATTCCCTCAAGGATGCAGAACTGGAGACGCTCCGATTCATCAAGCCATTTTCCGAAAAAGGCAAAAACCTCCTTTGCGGAAATTCCATCACGCAGGATAGACGTTTCTTGTACAAGTACATGCCCGAAATTTCCGAATGGCTCTGCTACAGGAACGTTGACGTGAGTTCCATCAAGGAATTGACTTTCCGCTGGTATCCGCAATTCGAAGAATTCCAGAAAGAAAAACGCCACGAGGCATTGAACGACATCCGCGAAAGCATCGCCGAACTCGCCTACTACAGAAAAACATTCTTCAAATAAATTTATGCAAAGACTTCCCTACGCACAAAGAATGCGTAACCGCGCCATTGCGATTACAGTTCTCGTTTTCATTATCGTTGCCATTGTTCACTGTTCCACCACAGATAATATACAGGATACCACCGAAACGCTCTCCAAAACGCAAATTGCGGATTCCTTAGCCAATGATTCTGCCGCCATCGCTTTCGGTGACACCAACATTTTCGACGATACGACAATCATAAGAAACACAAACGGACTCGCCGCACTCAAGGGAATTGAAGACGAGGACTTCAATGGGGATTCAGGAAACTCCAACGGAGATGTCACAAACGGCGTTCGCGATACGCTACACATCAAGGCACAAAAGAACCCCTACCTTGCCGATAAAATCGACATTCTCTTGCGTCGCTACCGTCCCGACTTGGGCATCATCCTCGTCGTCGATACGAAATCGAACGAAATCATCGCCTGGGGCGAACGCCGTGACGACAAGGTGCAAAACAGGCCGGACTGGATTGGACGCGCCACCTTCCCCGCCGCATCGCTTGCAAAGCTCGTGACGATTTCTGCCGCCATGGAAAGCAACCGCTACTCGCTCAACACGCCCATCCCGATGATTGGCCGCCACCACACGCTTTATTTGCGGCAGCTCCGCGTCCCCGAAAAATACAACGGCCCCACAATGGAACTCTCCGAAGCATTCGCCCGCTCCGCAAACCCGCCCATGGCTCTCGTCGGGAAAAACGTTGGAGCAAAGCGTTTGCTCACTGCCGCCGCAAAGCTAGGCTACAACAGGAGATTCCCGGGGAACGTCCCCAACACGTCTAGCTACACGGCTCCCGACACAGGCTACGGCCTTGCCGAAGTATCTTGCGGTTTCACGACATCGACCACACTCACACCGCTCCTTGCCGCAGCGCAAGTACGCGCCATCCTTACCAAGAAGCCGCTCGAAATTCCATGGGCACACGACATGGTTCCATTCGCTCCGCAAAAGCCAGTCGCTCTTGATATCGGAAAATTCACAGAAAATACGTACTACGGACTGCGAGAAGCAATGCTCCGCTCCGTGACAGACGGCACTGCCAAAAAGCACATGTCCAAAAGGAACATGGCCGTCAAAAACTTCGAAGCACTCCGCCTTGGCGGCAAAACAGGCTCGCTCGATGGAACCGACCCCGCCGGGCGTTACGACTGGTTCATGGGCTTTGCAGAAGCAAGGAACGATCCAAGCAAGTCCATTGTCGTCATCGTGATGCAGATGCACAAAGAATTTCGTTCGCAACCGGCAACGCAGGTCGCAGCAACAGTCATCAATTACTGGGCACACCAAAATCTCGAAAAAAAATAATTTAGATTTGAACACAAAAGAAAAAGGCACTTTATGGAATTATCTTGGTGGAATTTAATACCTACTTATTTTGACGGAACCGCATTCAATTTGGGAAGTTTCCAAGTACGTTGGTACGGCATCATGTACATTTTTGCGTTCGTGACCGCCTACCTCACCATGTGGAAAATCAGCCAAAAAGAAAATCTAGGCTACACCAAGGAACAGCTAGACAACCTCTTCACGTGGATTATCGCAGGTATCTTGATTGGGGCTCGCCTCGGCTACGTGTTCTTCTATAAAGCAGGTTATTACCTCTCGCACCCGACCGAAATCATCTTCCCGATGGTTCAAGATGACCTCGGCTACCACTTTGTCGGCATTTCAGGAATGTCGTACCACGGCGGTCTCATTCTCTCCATCGTTTTCTGCTACATCGGCGCCAAAAGAAACAAGCTCGACGTTTGGAAAACCTTCAACCTCGCCATGCTTGCCGCACCGCTCGCCTACACCTGGGGACGCTGGGGAAACTTTATCAACGGCGAACTCTTTGGCGAAGTGACGACAAGTTCTATCGGAATGTTCTTCCCTCTCGCTAACGACAGCACTCTCGCAAACCCGATTCTCCACCACCCGAGCCAGCTCTATGAAATGTTGTTCGAAGGAATAATTTTATTCGTAGTTTTATACAACTTGCGCAAGATTCCAAAGCTTCATGACAAGATGCCATGCCTCTACTTGATGGGATATGGATTGTTCCGCTTTTTCATCGAATTTTTCCGCAAGCCGGATGCCCACCTCGGACGCGTTGACCTCTTCGGCATGAGCCGCGGACAGACGCTCTGCACGCTCATGATTCTCGTCGGCCTTGCTTGGATGGTGTATTTGTTCTATAAAGAGAAAAAAGCCGCGAGCAATGAGCGATGAGCACGGGCTACGCCCTTTGAGCAGAAAGCAATAAGAAAACTCATGGCTCACTGCTGATAGCTCATGGCTAGTTAATATCCTTTGAACAGGTTTTCCCAGAGGCTTCGTTCTTCTTCGAACTTTTGGGCGAATTGCTTGCTCACATGCTTATAGACCATCTTGATGTTTTCAGCAAGTTCGTCGGTCACATATTTTTCAACATGGTGAGTCTCGGTGTCCGTGCCTTCGTTCATAAGCTTGGACCACTGGCTTTCCTGATTCTTACCGCCAAGTGTTGAAGACAGCGTAGAATCTTCGTAACACTTGTTGTTAATGTAGATTCGCCAAACCGATTGCGGAACCCTTTCAAGAATATTCTTCAAGAACGGTTCTGCGTTTGTCGAATACCCGTAGGAGTTACCGATCAAGCAAATGAGAGGCACATTGATAATGCGTTCCACATTCACGCGGCTCCACGATTCTTCGTTCATGTCGAAAGTGGCGTTGTACAAATCTTCGGCAGGCTTCGGTTCATTGTAGAAGTTGTCGATTCCCAGATGCGCATCCCACAAACGATTGAGAGCATCCGTGAAAATATCAACAGGGTCGGTCGGAGCTTCAGTTTCAGATGCAACGGTATTAGGAACCGCAGCGAACGATGACGTTTTTCGACTAGAAGGTTCATTACTCGCACCATCCGTTTTATCTAAAGCATCTGCGGCACTGTAAGTATTATCCATGACAGTCGAATCAAAAACAGACGAGACACGGAACTTGTAATAAAAGCGGATATTCCCTTCTTGCGATTGGAAATAAAGTGCTTTGTACAGTTCGTTGTCTTTGAACAAATTTGCAAGTGCCCTATACGCGCGGTGTCTAGCACCGCCGGACGTAAACTTTCCACGGTGGATAGCGACGAAACAATGGAACGCACGCACACATCCGTTCGTATCAATCACGGTAATGCCATCGTAATTGAGCATCGACATGAACATCTTGCGGATAAAGTTCTGCTCGTACAAATCGCGGTACGACTGCACATCGAGCATGGAATCAGGCTTTATCTGCATTTCTTTGTAATCGTCAAAGACAATCTTTCCGCCGTCAAAATTTTCATCGGCATTGCCATCCCATGCAGGATCGACAAAAAGGCAAATCGTGCCGTGGACTTCCCTCTTGATTTGCGAGAAAAGTCCCGCCCAGAAACCCTTCGGATACGACTCCAAATTGTTGTCCGTCAAATCGTCTGCAAATTCATTTTCGTCAAGATCGAAGCGGATAAGCAAATGGTCGCTGACACCGGCAGGCGTATGCGAGTTGATGCAAATCTTGGAACGGTTCACGCATTCAATCAGCAAAAAACCTTTTTCCAAAAGCGCACGTTCCGTTTCACCCGCATTCCCGATATCCGACTGGAAAACGCCAACCAATATGCAAGGTTCCGATTTTTCACGCGCCGGCATCTGCTGGATAATCAAGTCACATCCACTTTTGCAAAAATGAATAACATCCTTCAAGCAAGCCTTGACGCGTTCCTTGAACAAATTCTCCAAAGCATCTCCCGAGAACTTGTAAATGCGGCGGTTCCACCCCATCGGCGTGTTCCCGGAACCCATGATGATTCTAAACGTAAAGTGGTCGTTCTCTTCTTGATAATGCGGAACACTGGGCAGCATTTCAATAATGGCGTCAATGACAGCCTCCTTCATTTCAGGAAGCTTTCTTAAAAAGAAATCTTTAATTTTCTTTCGGTCAAGCCCAATTACATTGGGAGTGTTTTGCAAATTATCGTTCATAGAACAACCAATATCTTAACAATCAATAGCTTATCAACCATCAATATACATATTTTTTGCTTAAATTCGACATATTGTTTTCAGAGAGTGTAAAAATTTTATCTTTTACACAAACTTTAACAGGAGCATACAATGGCAGGCATTACTTATGAAATTGACGACAAGAACATCGTCGAACAAATAAAGTCAGACGCCGCCAACGCCGCCGCAGAACTTATCGAAGCGGCACACCTCAAAAAAGGCGACATCGTCGTTGTCGGTTGCAGCACCAGCGAAACTCTGGGCAACCAAGTCGGTAGCCACTCCGTCCCCGAAGTCGGCAAGGCCATTTACGAAGGCCTCCAGAGCATATTCGGGGCACACGGAATCTACATTGCCGCCCAATGCTGCGAGCACTTGAACAGGGCCATCATCATCGAGCACGATGCAGTCCCGAATGCAGAAATCGTGAACGTCATGCCGCAACCTAAAGCCGGAGGCTCCTTCGCGACCGCCTGTTACGCTTCATTCAAAGCACCTGTCGCCATCGAGCACATCAAGGCAAACGCAGGTCTCGATATCGGCGGCACCCTCATCGGCATGCACCTCCGCGAAGTCGCCGTCCCCATCCGTCTGAAACAGAACCACATCGGCAAGGCAATACTCATCGCCGCACGCACACGCCCGAAATTCATCGGAGGCGAACGCGCCCATTACGATGATTCGCTCAAGGACGGCTATCCAAACTGGGTGTGAGCAATGAGGTATGAGGTCGGTCGCCTTTGGCTCCCTTTGAGGTATGAGTTTTTTAAAGACAAGCGAAGCTCGTGATACTTTTCCTAAAACCTATAACCTGAGACCTCTCTAACCTCTCGTCTTAACTCTCCCCCTCACGACTCACTCCTGATCGCTCATTACTCACGGCTGATTGCTCATCGCTCACCGCTTTTTTACAGTTAAATAGCACCCAATGTTTAACTTTTAGATTTAAATTTCTTACATTTAGACGAGTATGTTCAAAAGTTCCTTTTCATCGCTTGTTTTTATGGGGATCCTTGTCGCCTCTTTTTGTGGTTGCAAAGAACAGCCCAAGGAACCATTGACTTCCGTTTTCCAAGCCAATTCCTCCAAATACACCATTGGCGTTGAAGAAGTTTCCGCCGTAGGTAAAGCCGTCGCAAGAGTTCTACCGAAAGCACAAATCAAGCAATATCCAGACCTTGTTACTGCCTATTTAGCGCTACAGATGGGCGACATTGACGCTATTGCCTATAACGAAATCATACTCTCCCATACGTTTAACGACAGTACAAGCGGAGTTCAGCTACTCCATGAAGACATTGGAATATCCGAAGAACTAGTCGTCGGCATGAATCGTCACAGTACGATTCCAAACCTCAAAGGAATAATAAATTCGCTCATTGACAGCTTGAATGCCGCAGGAGCATTAAACGAACTCCAGCAACACTGGAGCGAAAAAAAGAATTCTCTCATAGACGAAAAAAATATCGAAACTTCAGATGTTCTGAAAATTGCAACATCCGCCGACGTACCGCCATTTTCATTCATCGAAGACAACCAAATTATTGGACTTGACATCGACTTAATCCGCCTTCTCGAAAAACGCCTGAACATTAAGACCGAAATCATCAAAACCGAGCGAGACAAGTTAGTCGCCACACTCAAGAACAACGAAGCCGACCTCATCATTTCTGCATTCAGCAAGACAGACAGTCTTGAAAACGAAATTGAATTTTCAAAGCCCTACAACATCGGGAAAATCGCATTTGCCACACGCAAGCAAGCCAATTCAAAAAAACAAAATAATACATCTAAAATAAACAGCATCGAGCAACAAAAGCCATTAGACATTTACACGCTAAATGACTTGTCTGGGAAATACATTGGAGTCCAGACAGGAACCACGCTTGACGAACAAGTGCATCAACTTATCAAGCTACCACGCGTCCAGTACTTCCCCAACGTCATTGAAATGACAAGCTCCTTGGAACAAAGAAAAATTGACGCCATCGCCATAGATTTGACCGTTGCAGAAACAATCCTTTTGCGCCATTCTGACCTCAGCATTTTGGACGAACGGCTGAACAAAGATGAATTCGGTATCGCAATGGGCAAGAGAAGTCCGCTCAAGCACTCAGTCGATTCTTGCATCACGATTTTGCAAAAGAACGGAGAAATTCAAAAAATCAAAGAAAAATGGTTAAAAAGCAAAGTTGTCGTCAAAGCGATACCGCAGGACTGGACAGGAACGGACACGCTTATCGTTGGCACAGAAGCTCTTTACGCCCCTTATGAATATTATCAGGGCGGAGAACTATCCGGCATTGACGTGGATATAATGCTTACCATAGGCAAAATGCTGAACAAGAACATCAAGTTTGCGGACATGAACTTTGACGTGCTCATCCCCTCCCTTGTAAACGAAAAGACGGACCTTTGCATTGCGGCCATGAGCATCACCGAGGAGCGCAGCAATTTGATTGATTTTTCCATTCCCTACGACAAGAACGAATCCGTCATCATCGTGCGGACACCGAAAAGTACGGCACCAGGGAAAATCAAGGACACAGTCAACTTCTTCTCCAAAATTTTCCAGAGCATCCGCAGTTGGTTTTTCTAAGACGAGAGACTATAGCATTGAGCAATGAGCTATGAGCTATGAGCCATGAGCCATGAGCATTGAGTTTTTTAGTATTACTCAAAGCAAAGCGAACTGAAAGCTCACAGCTAAATTTCTCTATGATGTCGCATGGCGCGGATGTTTCGCGGTAAAACTTCCTTGTGCCACTTGATCCATTCATCGAAATAGATGTAGCGTTTTTCACGTTGGCGGAATTCGCGACCATGAACGACTCGGCGTCCATCACGAACTTCTACCGGAATCGCGATATGCAGACATTCATGATAAACTACACCCGCGACTGCATACAAAGGACAATTCGCAGCATCGTAACCACGGCTGATGCTTATCAAGTGGAAACTTTCACCCGTGACCGGATCCTTGCGGACGGAATGGAAACTGAGGCCACCCACGCGATTGCTCCAAGTGATTCGGCAAGTGAGAGTCCCGCCAAAATACGTATCGTTGATAGCGGCAAGCACATCTGTCAAATTGTGATGCACGCCTTGCGGTCGAATCGGCGGCAGCCTTCCTTTGCTTGTGAGCGGAGCTTCGCCTTTGTCTGTAAAAATCTGATCGACCGTCTGCCAGAAGCGGTTCACCAAATCCTTTACTATAGCCTTGTTTTTCTGAGTTTTGCGGCGAATCGCATGTTCCGCCCACTCCGCGGCAAGTTCCCGTGCGTTCGCGAACTCAGGCGCTTTCATGTACGCAGGCAATAACACTTCCGGGTGCCCGAACAAGAACCCGCCCTTGCAGCGGATACTCTTTTTCATCAACGGGCTGTACTTGAAATGAACAAGGCCATTGGCAGAGCAATCCGGCGAGGGGCCTTTGACTTCGCGTGGAGCTTCCGTCGGAACAAAACCGAACAAATCCATCTGCCCATCCAAGGACATCGGAACGCCCTCGTTTAAATCAAGCGGATTCATGCCCCCAAGACTCCTTCATAGCCATTCAACGCCAAAAGCCCACCAAAAAAACTTTCAGGCAATTCAAGAGCGGAATAGTGCTCCGAAATACCATAGACGGCATCTTCGACAACATCCGGCATATAAACTATATAGCTGTCGTTCTTCTCGGTCTGGAGCATCTCCGGCGTGCAGAATTTCGGGTCGGTCTCGCTAAAATACATACGGCACGAAACCGTCCGCAGCGGGTAGATGGTGCAATCGCCCACCGCATTCGAGAAAGGGCATGAACGCCACCATGAGAAGTAGTCATGGAGAGCTTCATCTTCGGCATCGTCTTCGGAGAGTCCGGCTTCTTTACGCGCTTCAAAAAGCGATTCAAACTTGTCCGAACGCATTTGGCAAGCTTCCATCAAGGAGAGCAAGTCGTCCCTCTTGCGCAGCTCGTTGTACATCGAAATCAACTCGAACGGTTCGACGGACATCGGGTAATGGTGGCAGCAGTTGCCGCACGCAGGCCTACATTGGATAGGACGCGGTTGCTGCACAAGCACGGCCTTTAAGTACTGGTCATATGCCGCATGATAAGCCTCGGTAAACGCAATTATTTTGGGTAATTGTTCCCGCAAGTTATCAGGCGCAATGGCACTTTCACGCCCTAAATCAGCAGCAATTTTATCAAGACGGTCTCTTTCATTCCTGAGTAAAGAGGAAAGACGCATCTCTGCTATGCGGTAAGATTTGGTCGGAAAATACTCTTTATAGGCTTCCATTGAGCGCAAATATATTTTTTTAACAGAAAATCGTTAAAAAAGTCAAGAAAAAAAGACAAAATATGCATTTTTAAAGGTTTAATGTGTCTTATTTGTAAGAATGATATTATTTTTTTATACTGAGTATTCGTTTTCAGGATTAGCAAAATGAGTAAAAAATCGTATCGCAAATGGATGTGGTCCATCGCAATGGCATTGTCCTTTGGCATAGCCGGTTGCAACCTGTTTCACCCGACAAACAGCCGCGACGCCGAAAGCGACGACCCTGATGCACTCACGCTCGACGGCTACCTCGAATTTCAGAATTCGAATTTCGATTCTGCCCGCAGGTTTTTCAACCGAGCGCTTGACGCAGACTCCGGACATTCCGAAGCATGGATTGGCCTGGCCAAATGCGTGTTAAGCACACAAGAAGGGCTTAACGCTTTCGAGCTAGTCTCCTACACCCAAGAGAAAAAAGACGAAAACGGCAAAACCACCAACGAATTTTTGGAAATGCCTGACGAAAAGGCTGCCACGATTTCAAACGGAATCGATTCCGTCATGGTTTATCTGAACCAGTTCATTGCCCGCGATACGACGGATAGAACGGACAAGAAAATTCGCTTCAGCGACATTGCCGACAGTTACACCATTTTGCAGCTCACCAAGGCGGCCCTCCGCATCAGGTCTGCACAAACCCAACTGACATCCGTTGTCTCTACGGACAATTCCGGCATGATGATGAACCTCACTACGCTGACAGACTTGGGCGACAGCCTTAAACCGTTCCTCAAGGAAATGGCAGCCGCAGCCGAGGCCATCAAGGCCTCCCCGGAAGCAGCCTCAGAAATCATCAAAGCGGTTCTTCCAGACTCCACGCGCAAGTACATTAATGAAGACGATTACGCCGATGTCACAGTCGGACTGGCAAACACGGTCATCCAGCTAAATGACAGGGCTCAGACGACTCCCGACGACCGCTACGATGTATTCTTCAGATTTGCAAACATCATAGACGATGACGGAGATGGCTGCGTCGATGAAGAAATTCTCGACGGATTCGACAATGACGGCGATGGTGAAATTGACGAAGATGTCCGTGATAACCGCGTTATTGTTCTCGTCAAAAACACGTTCTTGATAAAGGATGACGAAAATAAAACCATCAAGGCCAACGATGACAAAAACAAAGTTTACGATCTTACAAAATCTCAAGTGGACTCGCTCAATATCATCGAAAAATACGAGACAGTCGATATCGACATGAACGGCAAGAAGGGTTCCAATGACTATAATGAATGGCATTTCATCTATCGCGATCCTAATGAACGAGAGGACAACGACAACCACCTCCTCAAGTTCGCCGAAAAACTCAAATACCAAGGAAAGAACCTCGATAAATTAATTGAAGCCAAGGAAAAAATCCGCAAGGATACTATATACGATCCAAGCAAGAATTTGCCCAAATACAACTTGAAAAAGCGCCAAGAAATGGTCGGCGGTTGCTGGAACAACTACAAAACCGAAGAAGATTTCAAGCAATGGTTCCAATGGAGGAATGCAGAATGAATAAATTAACTCTACTCACAATTCTCGCATTATCTGTTGGGTTCGTTTGTGCAAAATCCCCACGGCATATTTCACTCCGTGCAGAATCCATGGGTGGTGCACATGTCGCCGTTGTCGATGACAAAGAAGCTTTACATTTCAACTACGCCGGTTTGAGTCAAATCAACAGGCTCGGCAATTACGATTACCGCCCAGAGCAGGGCTACTATCCACGAAACTGGATAGGCGACATGCGACTCACTTTCGGTGGTGCAGGTGAATTCAGCAAGTTTCTTTCGGCATACGGCGATGTGACCGACGTTGTAGATTTGTTCAAAAATGCGCAGAACGATGCTGAGGCGGCACAAACAAGCAAAAATAGCGCCATATTGGATTCACTTGTTAAAAATCCCAAATACGTCAAGATAATCAATTCCCATGACCACAAGACATTGGAAATGAAATTGAAAATCGATGCGGAAATGGCATTCCACAATTTTGGTGCAGCCTTCTGGATGAACGGAAGTGTAGCCCCATACATTGACGGAGGACTCATTCTCCCCTATTTTGTCGTCGATACGTTCTATATTGATGCTATGGCCCAAATCGGTGGAGCATACGAAATCTTGCAGAATAAGCTCTCCGTAGGTCTTGGTGCCAAAATCGTAAAACGCCACAAAACTGAAATGATTACAATTGGCCTAGCCAACTACAAGAGCGTCCTTGATACCCTGGAACATCAGGTCGATAACGCCACAGACGATTTCTTCGATTCAAAAACTTTCTCGTTCGGCTTGGACATGGGCGTGCTTTACCAGTACAACCGCGAAGTCCGATTCGGCGCTTCACTACGTGATATTTACTTCAAGTCCCTTGCAGGAGAAACGCTGATTCCCAACTTTACCGTGGGCGTGAACTACAGCCCCAAATTCATGAACAGCAATACGGGATTCGGACGCAAGTTCAACGTAGCGATGGACTTTGCAGACATGTTCAACGCAGATAGAAACTACAAGTTCATGAGCCATCTCAACTTCGGTTTTGAAATAGAACAGACGCTCTTTGCCATTCCTGGACTCAACAACGAAATCCGCTTTATTTCTTTGCGACTCGCAGGCGGATTCAGAGGTGGATATCCAACAGCTGGTGTCGGTATCGAAGTGCTCCGCTTCTTCACGTTCGAAGCAGCCACATGGGGTGAAGAACGCGGTTACTACACCGGTCAAGACGAAAACAGAATCTACATGGTACAGGCTAGCATAGGATTCTAGAGGTATGAGCTATGAGGTCGCTCATGCCCAATGGCATTCGCTTTGAGCCATGAGCAAACGCGATAGAGCTGTAACAAGATATAGAAAGAGTCTCGACGAGATGTCGAGACTTTTGCTTTATGGAGAGCATTGAATCGCGAGTTCTACGCGAGGCAAACACTCACCCCTCATTGCTCACATCTCATCGCTCAACGCACTTTCACGACTCGTGCTTGCGGGTCGCGCTTGCCGAGCAAATCGTAGGTATGCTTCGCAGGCTTGGTCACGGACTGCGCCGGGCGACTGCGCTTGAAAACGTAATTCGTCCCGTCGTCGGTCTTGAAGTTTTCCACATGCGTGATGCCGTTGTTCACGTAATCCGTGAGGCCATAAGCATGTCGCATGATGTTCAAGATTTCCATGTCGAACACGGAGCCGTCCGGTTCCGTTTGGCGACGGATAATAGTCATGTTGTTCTCGCCCTCGTGCCCCGTATCCCAGGCAATCGGCACAACTTTATTTCTCTTGGCGGACTTCATCAAGTAATCGTAATAAGCCAAACGCCCCTTGCGGTGCTTCGCATACTTATCGCCCGTCAAAACGCCCACGCGATCGTTCGCACCGAATTCGCCGATAATCACAGGCACGCCCTTATCGACAAAATTCAATTTCATCTTGCCGAACTGATCATCCATGCGGTCGCCCGTACAAGGGTCGCCCATGGCTCCCGCCCAGGCATTGTAGCCACAGTTATGCACGACATCCGCACCTGTCGCCAAATCTTCAGTTCCCCAGTAATACTGCGGATAGACTTGTGCACCCCAATCAACCACATCGTTCAATAGCGTGTAAGTGTAAGGGTCGTAATAATGCACTTCGACCATCAAGCGGTTGGCAATCACATCTTTCGGGAGTTTGCTCACCGGCATCACTTCGCAACTGCGATCTACACTCGTTGAAGGTCCCTGAATCACCAGTGTACGACTTGCGTTATTGCCGCCCGTCGCACGCACCGCATCCACAAACGTCTGGTGGTACGTCATCAAGATTTCGGTTTCGTGCTTGTAATTATCGTCCGTTGTTGCGGGTTCGTTGGCACTCGCAAAAAGCAAGTTCTCGTTGTAGTTCTTGAAGCGATTTGCAATCTGCGTCCAGAAATCCTTCTGGCGTGCGTTCACCTTGTCCTTTTCTGAATCGTTCAAATTCCCTTCGAGCCAGCCATTATCCCAATGGATGTTCAGAATCGTTACAAGCCCTGCACGCATGCAGTAATCCACGACCGTCTGCACCGAATCCATCCAGCTTGAAGCAATCTCGTTCGGGCCACCGCCCGGAACAATATCAGCCCTGCTGGAATCACGCGACAAAGCGTTTGAATGGCTGTACCACGCGCAGGGAATGCGGATCGTGCTAAAGCCAGCCGCCTTGACCGAGTCGATATACGCTTCCGTCGGGAACTTATTGCCCCACCACGTCGGATTGCTGGGAACTTCCATTGTGTTCCCGATGTTAATGCCAAAGCCCATCTTTGCAAACATCTCGTTTGCCGTCGGCAATTCTGCCGCGATAGAATTTGACGCCAATGAAAAAGAGAGCGCACTGCAAAAAGCAGCCACGCGAATGCGCTGTTTTAACATAGTTCATCCTTTGGTTCTATGCCATTCGCGTTTTTTCCCCAAACAACGAAAGACCATAACACCGAATTTAAATATACACGAAATTTCCGTAAAATAACGAACTACGCCAATCAAAACATAGACATTTTGTCAATCTTAGGGTTCTTCCGCAAAACACGGCGGCAACTTCAATTTAACGACCTGTTGCAAAGAGAGGTCTTCTTTGACGTACATCGCATGGTATCTATCAAAAAGGGTCGAAACAAGAGCCGGTTTAACAGGCTTTTTAGGGAACTGCGGATCTCTCTTCGCCTTCCCTTTTGTGCATCGCAAATAATTTATCCCGCCCGTTGCAAAGTCCTCCGTAT
>Ga0310786_10000852_pt1 | contig 48647 bp, 75 predicted proteins | sample AusTroGonzalo_MG_FD_203881 | JGI IMG/M metagenome (GOLD analysis project Ga0310786, IMG submission 203881) | Bovine rumen microbial communities from tropical cattle in Woodstock, Queensland, Australia - Gonzalo_03 (v2) (version 2) | ecosystem: Host-associated > Mammals > Digestive system >...
ATGCTCTGCAAGTCAGTTCTTCCAAAGTGTCCGAAGTACCACTTCTTAGCAGTAATGCCTCTCTTATAAATTGAGGAAATGAGTTCACGAACATTTGCGTTGTAAATCTTTTCCATTGACTTGCCCCATGACTCAAGGAAGTTTGTCATAGCGACCAAGAAATCCTCGTCCTTAAGACCGAAGTCAATATAATGGCAAATACCAGACTGAACAGAAGGCTTAGAAGTAATCAACCACTTAAGAATGTCTGATTTCTTCTTAAACTTTTCAGGAACTGCTTCTTCGTCAATGTTGAGCGGAACCTTATTGCAGTTAATCTCAAGAAGAACTGCTGTAATGGATTCCTGAACCTCAGTCATCTTAGCACCAGAACCAAAGGAGGTTACAGCACCTGAAAGATCTCGACCCGAACCGCCAGAGAAGTCACCCTTGAACAAGTTTGTCCAACGAGCGTTCTTATTCTTAATGCAGGCGTCAAAATCCTTATTCGTTACATTAGGCTTGTTAAGCAATTCCTGCAACTTGTCAACATCATAATCAGCAGCGGTAACTGGAGTACCTTCACCCTGCTTACCAGTGCGGATCTCGCCTTTGCCTGAAACAATTTTCTCGATAACGTCCTTAAGATATGTGTGCTTTACGATATCGTCACCGTTGAAAACGGATTCGTCAATCAAGAAACGCTTGTCCTTAGCATCAAGCCAAGTTCCAAATGATTCGTAAATTCCTTTCATTGTAATTCCTCTACATTATATATTTTGTGAATTCATCTACGAAGTTTTTATTCTCCATGATCCACTTCTGAAGAGTGTCGTCATGTTTTGCCTTGAACTTCTTAAAGCCTTTAGACGTAATCTTAATCATTGAACCGTCCTTCAACTTAATAACGACGCCTTCATAGTCAGGACCCCATTTACCTTCATAATGTTCAAGCTGTGTTTCAAACTTGGCATTAAGAATTCCCTGCTGTTCTTCAATGAATGCACGAACGAATTTCTTTCTCTGAAGATCGTCCTTCTTTCTTGATGGGTTATTGAGAGTATCAACAACATCAATCTCGTTTTCATTCTGGAAGATGTCAATGTTTCGCTTAATCTGACGGCATTCAGAACCAACATCAATCTTGATATTCTGTTTGACGTTTAGCTCGGCGTCATCATACTTAATATCAGCAGAAGAACCAGCTTTGATGATATGCTTGATGATACCACGAGAATTTTCAACAGTCTGGCCTTCAGCGTCAGCGACTGCAAACATAACAATCGTTGCCTTCTTACCTAGACGTTCAGGATCATAACGAGAACCGACGAATGTTACATAACCGTCATCGTCCTTAAGACCAAGTTCATTGATGAATACTTCGCCTGAAATCTTGAATGCTCCAATTTCATCGTAAATTCCACGAAGAACCTTCTGTGTCTTCTTATCATTCTGCAGTGTGTCAATCAAGTTATACCAACCAGTAGCAAGACGATTCATTCGTCCATACTTCTGCACATACTTGTCCTTGATGAATTCCTTGTCGTAAATTGGACCTGAGTAAGACTGTTCAACAAAGAACTCACCTTCATCATCAATACCCATACGGAATGCAGCACCGTCAGACTTTTCTGTCATCGAGAAGTTCTTGCCATTGACAAGTTTGCCACCATCTTCAAGAAGAAGATCGAGCATGTCAAGGAACTCAAGAGCTCCAAGTTCTTGCGGGTTGCCTGGGTTATAGAGGTGCTTAATGCCTACACGGTTAGTTGCAGCAAGTGCCTCGTCCAATTCTGTTCCAATAAAGTCTGTAAAGCATTCGTCAAGCACGCCGTTCTCCTGAGCATAAAGGTAGCAAAGTTCCCAAATCCTGTCAGAATATCCTGTTGCCTCCAAGAACTCGTCTTTCGCTCCACGACGAATCATTGCTCTAACCTTAGTTCCAGATACTTCTTTTTCGCCGCGGTCAGACAAAGTCAAATACTCGAACTTACCGGGCTTAGGGTTAGATTCGTCTGGAAGTTGGCTATTAGATGGTTTAAATTCGTTCATGTATCTTCCGTATTCAGCAATACGGTCAGGACCGCAGCAAAGCACGATACGATTTTCTGGGTATTTCTCAGCTAACTCCAAAAGGTTTGAAACGACAAAGTTCTGTTCAGCGATGTAAGCGTCAATAATGTTATAGCCAAGATCCTTAGCGCCTTTCTTAGCAATGTCAACTTTCTGTTCAAGAGTAAACATATTGCGGTCATTGTCAATCGGCTGCTTCTTGTTAGGCGAAAGAATGATAAACTTCTCGATGCCATGTTCCTTAGCGTTCTCAAGCAAGCGGGCATGTCCATACTTGCCTGTAAACGGGCTAAAGCAGCCGTAAGCGACTGCTATAGGTTCCATCTCAGAAGTATACCAATAATCTCTTACTTCTACCTTCTCGCCTTCAGAGCCTTTCTTCGTAGAAGTGATAGTCTTCATTGCTACTGGCATTTTATTCTCCCAAAATCTGTTTCTTGAAATAAAGGTCAAGCGTAAACTTTTCGTTTACATCATGAACGAACGGACATTCTTTCTTGAACTTAGCACAGATTGTGTCAGCGACTGCAGGATCATCAACCTGCTTGTAAAGATCTTCTGAATACTTCTGATAGATCTTCTGAATCTGTTGCTTTGTCAAATACTTATTCATCAACTTCAACATTCCAGTAAAGGAATACATCATCTGAAGAGCTTTCTTTGAAGGCTGAACGCCGAAGATTTCTTCAAAGATAGATGGAAGCGAACGATTAAGTGGTGTATCCTTGACTGCCTTCTCACGGTAAGCAGGCTTGCCGTTATACATCACCTGTTTTCCTTCAGCGTCAAGAACTGGCTGATACTTTTGTCTTGAACCCTTAAAGCCATAAGTCTTTGTCGGAACTTCTTCATCCTTGAATGCTTTAGAAGGCTCGTCTTTCTTGTTCTGGAAAACGACGCCCGGTGTTCCATAGATGACCTTATAGATGACAGGAATCAAGTTGTTCTTTGCAAGACCTTTAATTCCCTGAGACAAGTCTTCCCAGTCAGAGTTCTTAGCGAAAACGTCAAACTCGTTAGGCATACCGTTTTCATCATACTCGATAAACTCAAAGTCCATCTGGATATTTGTTGCGGCAGGCTGGAATTCTTTAGGTGCCTTAAAGATATTATAGAAGTCACCGCCAAATTGGGTACCAAGATATGTAAATCCGTTGAATTTCTTGCCTTCATTTGCTTCAAGGAACTCACGAACCTTATCACGCTTCTTTTCATCAATCTGAACGTCTACGTCGCCCATCTTTGGCTTAACTGGAGCATATTCTTCACGAGAACGCTTGAAGAACTCAAAGCCAGATCCTGAGAAAATCTTCAAAGAATCAATAGCGTCTTCACTTGGGAAGAGCGGTTCTTTAGCGAACTTAGTGTATGCTTGGTTGATAGCACGAACGAGATTAAGAAGTCCCTGCTTAAATGCAGAATACTGTTCAGGCGTAAAGTCTTTTAAGCTAATCTTGCTTGCTTCTGCGCCATTCTTGGCTTTTGCGTTACCGCCTTCTACAATCAAATTATCCATAAAGAGTCTCCAAAATACTTTATTTTATTTATTCATCTTTCCCAATTCAACTTCGGTTATGATCTTGAATTGATAGCCATGATCCTTGGCCCATTTCCGAGCTGCAGTCCATTTCTCATGATTCTTTTTAAGCACATTGCATTGTTCTTTCCAACGTTCAATGCGTTGTTCAGTCAGTTTCTTTTTCTTGTTAAGCTCTGGAAAGATAATCTCGCCAAATTCATTCAATTTTGGAACCTGTGAAGCAGGCTTGACTTCAATGAGCCATTTCGTATTCTTTCCAGTGTCTCTATCTCGAACCACCAAGATAAAATCGGTGATGTAACGATGCGACTTACCGTCAATGTGTGAGAAGTATGGAATCTCGACGATTTCAGAACCCCACTGAAGAACATTCTCCTCAATGTCGCAGAAATTCGCAAAGACCATCTCCCAGGAAGAACGCATCTGAGGCAACGGCTTATTGAATGTGCCATTCGTATTGACACATTTCTCTGGGTGCCTTGGAGTAAAAATAGCCTTTGCGTAGTTAGCGCCAAATATGCTTCCCATTATAATCCTCTGTCCAAGTCTCCAAGTTCAAGACCTCTAAACGGAGTTTCAAGAATACCGCACTTTACTTTCTCGTGTTTCTTCGCAGTACCCTTTTCTTTTTTCTTTTGAATCTTGGCAAGTGATTTTTCGCGTCTTAACTCAAAGACTTCTTGTGTTTCTTTTGGTAAATCCTCTGCTTTATCAAGTCCACGACGTAGACGAAGCTCCTGTCGTCCCATTTCGCACAAAGCAAAGGCGTCAACTATATCTGATGTAGGCTTTACGCCGTCTCCCTTATCAACGAACGGCAAATCACTAAGATCTGGCTTCTTTCCTTGCCATTTCTCCCATGCCTGATACATTGAGATCTTGTCGGCGCTACCGCGGCCGGTGAAAAATTTCTTGTTGGTAGATGGAACGTAGAATCTGAGCTTAACGCCTCTACGATAAAGTTCCTGCTTAATGAAACCTTCAAATTCAGCAAGGTCAAGGATTCTACCGCTAGCAGACTGAGCATAATCTTCAACGAAGGCATACTCACAGTCTTTACACCATTCTAGCATTTTGTCGTGTAGGAATTTATACCTTGCATAATCATCAGAGAAGTCTTTTGCTCCTCTATATTCAACAATGTTCCCATGAGCCCACTTGGGAATAGCAAAGCCGTATCCCTCGCAGGATACGACATTAAGGTCGTCATCTAATTCTTCTATAACGACACCTGGGCTGGTATAAGAAAGGTCAAGTCCACAAATCTTCATAAATACACCTCACATATCTTGTTTGGTGTATTTATTGGACTTATTTCTTGCGCTTTACTTCAGTAGACGCATTCGCAATCTTGTCAAGGATTTCTTTCTTGCCATCTTTAAGCAACTGTTCAAGATCGTCTAGCTTCAATGGCTTAGGCGGTGTATATTTGCCGCCAATGCGTTTCATCCAGTTCTTAAACTCTGAAACAGGACAGACATCAATAGCAGAACCTTGACCTATCATCAATGTAACGGCAAGCTGGTAGCCGTTGTGTTCGAAAATTCTGAAACAAGTTGGGAAGTCAGTGTCTTTAACCTCTGTCCACGGAATCTTTTCATCAATCAGATGTCCAACGCCGTGTGAAAAGATGTCAAACAAGTGTTCATACTTTTTCTTTTCAGGATCATCGGTATAAAGGAGTTCTTCATCGCCTAAACCAATCTGTTCATTGATGGCGCTTACCCAAAGCTCTTTATCAAATTTATCTATCGTTTCAAGTGTGTCTTTGTAGAACTTCTTAAGAATATCTTGCTGTGAATGCGTTTCAAAGTATTCGTTCAACCGTTCTTTCATTGCTTCGATGTCTATTGCTCTAGCCATTATTTGTCCTCAAAATAATTTTTCATTGGGTATATGATATTTGTGTGAACAGGATTTATGAGCATCTCACTTGCTTTGTAGTTCTTTATAGTGTGTTCTTTATTTTCTTCTCTTAAGCGTTCAAGCGTTGCAGCACGAAGTACTTTACTGAACATCAAGAATCCGCTTTCTTCGTCCTTCCCAATATAGATGCCTACGCATTCTTTACCGTATTCAAAGGCGCCGTGAAACTTGTAGTAATGTCCAATCTCCATAGTTATTTTCCTATCTTATACCATTCTGTTTGAAGTCGTTTAATTTGTTTGTCATATTGTCTATCCGCCCAAGTTGGACGAATCTGACTGAACTCTTGATATGTTCCGCCAATGCCAGCGAACCAAGCTGCAAGACCGAAAACACCGTTATGTCTTAATCCTGCTGGAAGTTCCTGCATCTTCTTCTTGATGTATTCAATCGCAGAAGTCATATCATCATTATCACGCTTTCTTCTCTTCGCATGTTCTGCTTCGAGTTTCTTCAAGTATTCTTCTTGCTTAATTTCACACATCGTATATGCGAAGTAGAATCCTTCAATCTCCATCGGATCCCAAGGCTTGCCATTATGAATGTTGAAGTAGTAAGGTGCTCCAGGTTGCTTAATCGCCGGCATCTTGAAGAACTGCGCTTTCACAAATGATGCAGGGTCAATATGAGGGAACGCCTTAAGCATGTATTCATAAGGACTAAAAGTCTTATCGTGACATTTGAATAGCAGACGCTGAAGGTCATACTCTTTATTCAAGAACAACAAGACTCTGAACTTACTGTTATTGCCATCATAAGACCAAGAAGTATGAAGAATGTACTTATACTCCTTGAACTGATTTTCAAATTCCTTAATAGAATAAGTGGAATCGTCAAAATCAAGAATAAGCAGATTAGTGCTTCCAATGTTCTCAGTGCATCTTTGTTCTCCTAGTATGGAACAAAATTTCCACTGAGGAATCTTGGCTTTATCTGGCACAACAAGAGGTTCTCGGACTATTTTGAGAACCTTTTGCCATACTGCCTTATCAACCGTAAGTCCACGGATCTTATTATCAAATTGACTATTGATAGTAGCTAGGTACATACATTAAAACGGTAAGTTACCATTTCCGTAATTGAGTTCATGTTCAACTGCCTGTGCCACATTATTCACGACTTCATCAATTCGGTCAGATGGATAAAGTGGAATGCCAGCAGCTCTGCGATGTCCACCGCCCTTACCCAAGAACTGGCAAACATTCACAAGGTTAATCTTGTCTGTCGCTGAACGAAGTGACAAAGCGTTTCCATGCTTGATGATCTGATACTGATAGCCTTCATCAGCAAGACGTTTTGACATTTCACCAAGATACTGGTCACATTCATAGAAGCAACCCTTATGCGGCAACTCGCTCAACGGCAAATTGTCATACTGGTCCTTGACGATTCTTACATAATCACGAATGAAGTCTTTCTCTTCTTCACGGAGAGCAATGTTGCCCTTCAAGAAACGACGGAAGAACCACTTAAATCCCATTTCCCACATCAAAGCGTTGTAGTACTGTGAACGCTTGTCTGACAAAATCCACAAGTCATAATCGTTAGCGATGTCAACAAGTTCTTTCAGATGCGACAAGTCTTTTCTTGCGCTGAAATACTTCCAAGCGAGCATGCAGCCAGAGTACTTCAAGTTGATGTAGATGTTCTTTGACGGATCATTATACTTTTCTGCTGATTCATGGTGGTCAAGAACGAGAACTGGAACTTCAGCGACCATAGCAATTTCTTCAATAGAATTCTTCAAAATTCCTGGACCTGCTTCAGTTGGACAGAAGTCAGTGAAGATAATCGCATCATACTTGCCTTTATGTTTATTCACCTTTGTGATGATTTCCTGTTCCTTGCCATAATTGACTTGTTCAGTTATGACGTTCTTAAAATAATTCTTGATGACGATTCCTGCAACGACGCCGTCAAAGTCAATGTGAGTGAAATTCAACACTCTTAAATTCTCATCATAAAAATCTACCATCTTAATCTCCTTTTGACAAAATATAATAAAAAACGGGAACCCCAAGAGGTTCCCGTAAGATTTTCTTTCTCAACTTTGAATTACTTCATTTCTTCGTCAACATCAGCGAAGAAGGCATCGTCAGTCACCTCTGGAATTGCTCCAGTATTGATGTTTGTCTTTGTCTCCTTAGGAGTTGCGTCGAAGTCGAAGTCATCACCAGCAGGTGCTTCAGGAGCAGCCGGAGCTGATGCTTCGCTCATGAAGGGATTCGTTGCAGCAAGATCTACCGCGTCAGACTTAGCTGCCGGAACGCCGCCTTCAGGAAGGCCAAGGAGCTTCTTGCCAGACTTTTCTTCGTAACGCTGAACGATACGGTTGAAGTCAGCGACATCTTCTTCCTTGTTGTAGCATTCGTCGAGTCTGTAGAGCTGAGCTTCAATAGCGTCAATCTCTTCAACAGTCAACGGCTGGTACTTCTTACCATTCCACTTATCAATCGGTCCCTGGTTACCGAAGTGAGAGTCGTCAAGCTTAGGACCGTTAGATCCCATGACGCCGGTGTAAACGAAGTTAGCACCAGTCTCCCAGTCAAACGGGTTAAATCCGCGGATCAAGCCTTCAATTTCGTCTTCACGGTCAGTCATTGCTGCGCCGATCATCTTCATGATCTGCGGACCGAACTCGAAGCGGAATACCTTACCTTCTGTTTCTGTGTTGTTTGCGTTACGAACAACCAAGATGTTGCAGATGTAACGGCTCTTAGCCTTTCCAAGGGAAATATCAGCTGCCTGTTCCTTCGGCATTGTCTTGTAAGCTGTGCGGTTGTGGTTACAAATCGGACATGGCTTACCGAACTTCGTCAAACATTCAGTGATGAACCACTTGTTGTTTGGAAGCTTGATGGTGTGCTTACGGTTTTCTACGTAAGGCTTAATCTCATCTGGATGGGAAGGAAGGAAGCGAATAACGACGCTGAACTTGTTGTCTTTGTAAGTAGGTGTGAACAGATTTTCAATCTTCCAAGATTTCATTTTCTTGGGTGTCTGTTCTGCAACAGCAGCGTTGATGTCACCGAAATAAGCGTTGAGGTCTCTTTTAATTGGCATAATGTTTTCTCCTTATGTTGCCTTTTTATTACTTTGTCTTACTATTCGCATTAACCTTAAGAACCTAAAATACTCTGGATCATCAATCTTGGTTTCGTCAATAGCAAACTTCCCGTTGTCTATTCCATCAAACCAAAACCAAAAGCTCAATGTTCCGTTTCTAATCAGTTCATAAAGTTTATTCTTTTGCTTTTCATTGACTTTATATAGGTCAAATTGGTTGCCAGAAAAAGCAGCGAACGGATCTTCTTCAGCTTCCATCGCCGATTCCTCTAACAATTTATTTATTACTTCTTCTTGAAGTTTTTTTCCATTTACTGAATAAAATTTACAATTTTTTTGAAGATAATTTAAGTTTGTTATGTTTTTTTTCTTAACACTTCCATCTCTTAAAAAATCTCCAACCATCACGTAAATCCAATCATCAAATGAAATCTTCTTCATGTTTATTGCATTCGCCAAGTCTATGAATGGGATGTAACCCTTAGACATATTAGGCGTCTCGAAGAATTTTTCCTTAAGAATTTCTTCAAAGGATTTCTTCGTGAATTTTCTTACGATTGGTTCTGGGTCCTCTTTCTTCCCGACTAACTTCGAGAAGAGAGACCAGAAATGATATAGTTCTTTGCTACTCGTCAGCATTTTCAAAAAAGTCCATTAGAGAAGTTTCAGATTCTTCCTGCTTGATATGATATCTCTTCAATAACTCCTGTGAAAGGAGGTAATGATTCATCTCATCAAGCAACTTAAGCATAGTCTTTTCCTCAAAGTAGTCAGAGGTAAGATAGATGACAGCGTCACTTATGTTGATGAGCTTCTTCTTGTGAATATCATGTAAAGCAGCGTTAAACTTATGAAGGTCGTCAGCGTCACCTTCCAAGACAGGCTCCAGTGATTTTGGAAGTCTTGTGGTTTCGTCAACGTCTTCAAAGTCAAAACCTCGCTCCTTCATAAATCCATAGAAAGAAGCTCGGTTCTGTTTACGTTCAAGCGCCTGTGAATCTTCCCAGTCAGACATTAAAGAATCAAATTCTAATTCCATAACTTGTCTCCTTTAGTCAAAGTCCACTTCTATTGGTTCCTGTGTGTCTAAGTTAACACCGCCGTCCGATTTGGAAATTGGCGCCTTCTCAAACATACTTACTGTATCGTTCTTAACTTTATCTTGTTCTACGTCATAGATGCGCTGTCTTGCTGTATCAACACCGACCAAGAATGTCTTGCCTCTGTTATTACCGCCAATGCCACCATAACGAGTCTTCAACAACTTCATGCAGTATACATTCTGTTGTTCGTAATCCTCAGGCTGTGTAACACCGAAGATAGCGTCTGCCTTCGTTGTAGATGCGAAAGAATCCGCGACGTCTGACAATGAAAGTTCCGCAATTCCGTTACCACCACGGTTTGCCTGAAGGCCACTGATAATCGGAAAGCCGTAAGTCTGAGCGAGAGCACGAACCTGAGAAGAAATCAACTTCAAGATCGTGTTAGAGTTCCAGTTACTGTTATTCTTTCCGTTAGGAATCATACATCCGATATAGTCAATGAAGACAACATCAGGGACGAAACCTTTCTTTTCTTTCAACTCTTTAAGAAGTGCCTTAAGCTGCATTGCATTAACACAGTCTTCAGGCAATTCTCTGATGAACAGCTTAGACTTAACCTTCTGCTTGACAATCTGGAAAGCTCTGTTAAAGTTTTCACGAGACATTGTCTTGAAGTCCATCTGTGTAACATCAAACATATTCTGTGCTATACGAGCGGCGATCTTGTTTTCTGGGTCTTCAAATGTGATGTAGAGAACAGAGTTGTTATCAAGAATCATATTCGTTGCCAGAGAACACATAATCAAAGTCTTACCGATATTAGTCGGAGCCATGAACAAGTTCAATGACTTTTCGTGAATACCGCCAAGCAAGATTTCATTGATGGCCTTAATGCCAGTGTTCCACAAGCGTTCCTTCGTGTTAGCGTCTTCATAAAGTCTGTCAGGATCTTCAAAGAAGTCAAAGCCAAGATCTTCATTGAAGTTAAATGACTCTGCTTCAGTCATTTCATCTGCCAAAGATCCTTCTTTAGGCGCCTCACCGGAAGTCACATATTTCATCGCTTCTTCAGAAGCTCTATAAATCAACTTCCTTCTGACAAACTCTTCAATCTCATCGAGCATGAACTCTGTCATGGCTTCTTCATCTTTAATAGCCATGATCTTCTCAAATACATCACATGTTCCAGCGTCAGTCAAGAGTCGCTTAACCTCAAGAACAGACGGCATAGAATTGAACTTACTTGTGAAGTCAATGATGCTCTTTACAATGAGCTTATTATCTACATCAAAGAACCACTTATCAGTCAAGTAAGGAAGGACTTTTGTGTTCACTTCCTTATTGACGAAAAGAGCTTTGATGATTATTCGTTCAAACTCTGTGGATTTCATTAATTGTATGCTCCGTAATTCTTAAGCAATTCTTCATGTCTTTCATATACATGCAGAGAACCGATGTTGTAATGTATCATACCGACTTCCAAGTCAGGATATGTTTTTCTCAATTCTTCAAGCATCATCTGATAGACATAACAGTGCCACGGAAAATCAAATGAAAGACCAGTCACCAAGTCACAAGATCTTTGAGTTACGATGTACTCAAGCTTATTGTTTCTGATAAAGACCTGAGCTGAAACAGTACACATGAAATCATGCTTTCCGTTTTCAATCGCATCAGCATGCATAGATGGTCTTGTGTAAATCATCAATGCTTCTCTTGTGTTAGGATCTGATGTCAACTTACTAATACAATTTTGATATTGAGCACCGTTTGCTTCAGAGAAGACACACCAACCGTAATTAGAGTTAATCTCCTGCTTGTCATCCTTTGAAGCACACCAGTTCCAAATCTTGACATCGTCCATCCATCCTTTAATAGACAAGTCCTGTGACATATACCACTTCTTTTCCTTTGCAAGATAGTCGTGGTTGAACGGACGGTTAAGTACATTCAAGAACGGCTGGAACGGATGGAACAAGAGATGTGCATCAATGACTTCCCATGTATTTCCAACCTTTTCTTCACTCTGATACTTCTCAAGAATCTCTTCTTGAACAGCACGGAGTGTTTCGTTGTTCCTTGCCCAATGATAATCTGATGACTTAATCGTCGGGTCATTCTTCATTTCAAAATTCTGAATCATTATTCCTCCAAGATTCCAAAACGGTCATTAAGAAAGTCGTAAACTTGCTTCTTCACTGCTTCTGCATCTTGTCCTTCAATGTTTATCAAATAGCGATGATAAATGTTGGACTTTACAAAAGCAGAGACGAATGACGATGTCTCATACGCCTTGTCTTCAAGTGTCGTTGTAGGAGATAAACCGTCTTCACGAGCAAGAAGATTTTCAGGCTTGTCCACAAAGACAAAGACACAGCCAGCAGCCATGAGCTTCTCGTATTTCTTTTCAAGTTCACAAACATATTCTCCATCATAATGTCTGTATTTTGGACCGTAAACCATTTCACCTAAGTGAGCACGGTCAAAGATAAGCAAAGTTTTCTTGTCATTGGCGAAAAGATCAGCCAGATGTAGCATATCGTCATAACGAACTTGTGAAAGTTCCCTTTGCTGTTCTGGTGTATAAAGTTTCGTCGGGTCAAGATGTAAATGCTCATAATGAATTACTTGAACATCTTTTCCTTTGCTCTCAAACAAGTCTTTAATGTTCTGAATCTGCGTAGACTTACCGCAACGATTCGGACCTTCAATAATTACTACCATATAAGTCTCCTTTGACTTGTTCAAAATATAACAAAGTTTTTCATAAAAAACAAGTGGGCAAAAATTTTCTTTTTGCCCACTGTTGCGGAACAGTCTGCCCGCTCGAAGTACTAGGGATTAGTCTTCGTCTGCATCAAAGGTATAAGCCTCGACATCACCGTCTTCATCATCACCCTGCTTCTTAGCATTGAGCGAAGTTTCAGGCAAGTTATCCCAGTCGCCAGCTGCCATAAGTTCCTTGATGTTCTGAGTTGAAGAAGTCAATGTAGAATCTTCAAACGAGAACTTACGTTCAAGGAATTCATTGAAGTCATCATCCTGGAAGAGTGGAATCCAGAACTTAGCACAGTAAAGGTCCTTCTCCTTCCAAAGGCGTCCATCAGTATCATACTTAGGACGAGTAAAGCCGTTGGAAACACCGACCTTTGTCTTCTTAACGACACCAGCTTCAATAGCTTCATCGAGAAGGCCATAGTATGGGTTGATACCGCCGTCCAATTCAATAAGGAACTTGAGTTTCTTAAATTCCTTAGCGTCACGGCCCTTAGATACGGAAGCAGTAATGATCTTGCCGTAAATTTCATCGCCGTCCTTAGCCTTAGAAGATGATGTAACCTTGACGATAGCGTCAGAGTTGAAAATCAATCTCTTACCACCAGGAATAGCGAACTTACCATCCGGAGAATAAGGGTCCATAGTGTCATAGACGTGGTTAACGACGAATGTCGTGTTACCGTATGCGTTAATGATGTTAGCAAGTTCGTTCTTGAATCTTGCACCAGACATGTTCACTGCGGAAGATGCCTGAGCTGCTTTGTCCAAGACCTGAACTTCTACAAGCGGACCCCACGAGTCAAGAAGAACAAAGATTTCTCTTGCTTCTGCTCTTGTAAGTCCGTTGTTAATCTTAGCGAAAATCTGTTTAATTTCTGGAATGATAGAGGTCTTACAGATAAGGATATCATCTGTATCAACACCCAACTGCTGAGCCAATCTGGTGTTGAATGCGTTTTCTGAGTCAATAACAACGCAAGACATTCCCGACTTGTATGCTTCAGCGAGAATGTTCAAACCAATAAGTGACTTACCCTGCTTTGAGTCAGCAGCGATAGTCTCAATGCAGCCCTTCTTAATACCACCATCTTTTACTCGTCCTGAGAAAAGAACGTTAATAGGTCCGCTGTTAGTTGAGAGGAACTCGTCCTCAAATTCGCAGATGTACTCTGCCATCGCCTTGTCTCTTTTCATCTTTGCTATGAATGCATTCTTTTGCTGTTTTGCCATATTTTTCTCCTAATTTGCTAAATAATGCTTGTTTGACCGACTCGGTGGTCGGTACATTATTTATACTAGGAAAAATATAACAAAATTTTCAAGAAAATGCGAGACAAGATTTATTTTTCTACATCATACAGCAAACTTGCTTCCTTAATCTCCTTCAAGTGTTGTTCCTTCCTTGCTAGCTTCAGTGCCTTTTCAACTACTTCAGGCGGATAGAAGCGTCTGTTCATATTAGGATTCGGATACTGCTTTTTGTATCCCATGAAACTCACTTCAATGAATTCGTCACTTGTCATATTCGTCACCTGCGTGTTTGATTTCATGCAGATGTGCTTGCTTTTCCAACTTACGAATGTATTCAGGATTTCGTGCTTGAGCGCTTGGGTTTAAATAACCCTCATACTTCGCTTCAAGTTGCTTCATAATATAACTGCCCATGTCCATAATTGCTTCCTCTGTTATTTCTTCAAGTTCTTTAGCATATTCTTGAGTAAACTCATCGCCGGCATGCTCGATGTCTTCCAAGTGGAGTTGCTTTTCAGCTTTACGAATAGCTTCACGGTCTATAGGAACGTAAGCGTCTTCAAAGATCTTTTGAATACTTGATATTAAATCACCTGCAGGACCATCCACGAGGAGCCTCCTTGATTTCATCTTGGTGTTGAGCTACTCTTGAAAGTTTCTTAAAGCGTTCAGCTGCTTCAGGCGTATCTTCGCCTGCATACACAACCTTACGTCCAATGATGTCAATGCGGTTGACATTGTTACTTACTCTTCTTCCATTGATAGTTATGTTCCAGCCCATAGTTTTACTCCACTTTCCAGCCTTCTCCAGCCTTCTTGATTTCGTTCTTATGCACTTCTTTAAGCCACTTAGCTCGTCTTTCTGCCATCGCTGCAGCTTCCTTCAATGCTTCTTCCTCAGTCATTGGCTTAACGCCAACAAGTGTGTCAGCAAAAAGTTGAGGGAATGAACGACGAACTATAGGTAAAGCAATTCCGTCAATCGGTGTGTTATTCTGTTTGGTACTCATTAGCTGCATCTCTTATTTCAGCACGGCGCCAGTTTAATTGAGTACCTTTTATTCTTTTTCTTAAGTTAATCATTATTTCCAAAATGTGGTCAATTCCCCACTCAAGATTTTCTTCATCTGGAGTAGGATTCGCTGCCTCAATACTGACATACATTGACATTGGGTCAGAGGGATTATGAAACTTGATTTGAGCGCGTGTACATACCGAAGGTGAGTTTCCCCAAAGTCTTACAATGTAATCTTTAAATCCACCACCAAAAGCACACATGTCTGGATGTACCCAGAAAAACTCTTTAATTCCTGATTTAGGAGTTGCGTATGCATGTGGGCTGTCGTAATCGCTGCCTCTGACAAGACCATGTCTTGCACATATATCGTCAACTACTTTAAGTACTTCTTCAGCTGGATGAGCACTAAATTCCATCTTATGCCTCGTATTCGTCGCCTGCGTGTTTAATTTCTTCCAAGTGCTGTTCTTTATTCCACTTAGCCAGCATTCCGCTTTCTTTCCAAGGGTTATGATTTTCAGCAATGTCAAAGCCGACTTCAGGATTATCTCCAGGTTGATAGAGTTTTCTTGAAGCAACGATCGTCTTTCTCATTTGGTCTAAACGACCATTAATGACATCGCCCTCTCTTGCTTGAACATCTCTGACATATCGTTCAAACTGTCCAATCAAACTCATACTTCCCAGTCCTGTGTACTTGCTTTAATTTCCATTTGATGAAGTTTATTTTTGCCTTTCTTACGTTCTTCTTCAGTCATATCACAAGATCTTCTATCAAGTACACAACGGGCAAAAGCAAGACCTAAATTCAATGAACCTTGTGACAAAGCATCATTAAATTTTTGAGCAATTTCCTTTTCTTCTTCTTTATCCATATCATACCGTCCATTCATTACCCGCTCTTCTTATCTCCCACAGATGTTTTTCTTTTTGCCTCTGCTTCTCTTCATGCAGTGAACCGTAAAGTTTTCTTTCCTCACAAAGTTTATTACAGTATTCTGTTGCGAGTCGTTCCAGTTCGTCAATTTGTTGCTGCAATTCTGGGGATAGAGTTTCATCACGAGTATCTTTTTCTTTAAGGAAGGACTTAAGTCGCTGCAGCATTCCCATCCTTCACCTGCCTTTTCAATTTCTTCTTGATGTCTACGTTTAAATTCATGTGCCTTTTCTTCAGGAGATGGTTCATTAAATACTCCTGGAACGTAAGGACAGAAAATGACGCCTGCTGACTGAATAGTCTTTCCTTTAAAACCTAAAAGAGCAGACTCTGGGTTAGCGTAGGCGTCTTGATAAACCTTGATGTCATTCGTCGTCTTCGTCACGTCCATTCTCTGGTTCAAACGGAGCTTCGTGTGTAATTGTAGACATATCTATTTCATATCTCTTCTTCAACTTATTGATAAGTTTCTTTGTCTTCGCACAGATGTCACAAAGCTGTGTTTCATATTCAAGCAAAGAAGAGATAGTATAGTTGTAAAGACGTTCATTCATCGCGTCTCTCGGTTCACTTTCTGGACATTCTACAACAGCCACAGTGCGGTCAGTCGAGTAGAACTCTGCGCCTGCAGGATTTTTCCAACACTGTTCAACGAACTTGTTCCATTTGTCCTGACGTTCTTCAGCTGTTTCTTTTGTCCAGAATGTCGGGCACACTTGTGTGATTCCGAATGTATCAAACTTATTTTCATCACCAAAATTAACTGTAATGATAGTTCTTGTAACTTCACTGTTGCCGAAGTACTTACCTACTTCATCAAGACTACGCATAAAGATGTTAATCTTAGCATACTTACTGTAAATGCCAGTAATGTAGAATGAGTATGGGTAAGTACTGTGGTCTTCGCCCTCTTTAAGTTCAACGAACCCACGTCTTGCAAGTTCTTCAATGAACTTGAAGAAACGGCGGTTGTTTTCAACAAAAAAGTTGTCATCTGAACTACGCTTCATAGTTTTCTCCTGCTTGACGGATTTCTTTAAGTCTTAATTTCTTTTTTCTTTCAATTTCTTTACCGATGATTCGTGCTTCCAAATCGCATGCATTATTGACTTCATAGTCAACTTCATTACAAAGCAAAGTAATCATGCGTCTGATTTCTACTGTGGATGTAGGATTATGCGATGCCGGCTCTGGAATAAGTTCACCGAGGAAGTATCGGAAAGTGTTGTAAATCTCGAAGTGACCTTTCATCAAGTCTTCTTTATTAGACGTATAGTCAAGTCCAGTAGCGAAGTAGATGAAAGGTGTCTGGTCGTCAACTTTGCTCGCCATGTTAGCAATGATGAGGCCTGGAATCTTATCCTGAAGTTTCATTTTGCGTTCATGTTCTTCATAAGTAAAGTCAGACATATTGCCATACTTGTCTGCAAAGTCACAGATAAGTCTTGCATTCAAAGGATGCTTGGTATGATCCCAAATGATAATGTTCTTTGGGTCATATTCCCAAGGTCCAGCGAACTTGTGAGACCAACTTGTTTCACGCTTGAAACGCTTGTCATTGTCAATGATGGATAAAGCCCAGTTCATTCTATCCAAGCGAGTATTCAGTTCCTGCATTTCTAATTTCCTCTAAGTGATTTTGCTTATTAAGTTTTGCTCTTTCTTCCGGAGTCAGCGGAGACTTCCATTCTTCAAATACATGAGGATAAAGGGACGCGTAGTCAAATGAATCTCTGAAGTCTTTATACTTATCGAGTTTCTGTTTAGCTACATGCTTGTCATACTCCATTCTTTCATGAGAAGTTCTGAAACGCGTGTTATCAAATCTGCTCTTGAAGAATTTCAGTATTTCATTGCCATCATCAGGCCACATTTTAAAGTTCCTTATTTCTCGCCGATGAAAACGGTGTTTCCTCCGAAGCGAGTAGTGTAAATGTTGTCAGGTTTAAGTGGTACCCAAGTTCTTTGTGATTTCGTAAATCCCATAGCGTCAGTGGTCAAGGCGTTTCCTTTATACTGCACTTCTGCATCAGGATTCTGTTTCTGGAGTTCGGCGATAAGTTCTGCAACTGTCATTCGTCATCCTCCTCAAGTGGTTCGTCGTCAAGATATTCACATGTATCACACATTTCCTTGACTTCGTCCATTGACATTTCAGTTATGCACTCTCTGCAAACAGTTTCCCAATCAAGTCTTCCGTCTTCTAGTCTTTGCAGGAGCTTGTCTCTGTAATCCGTGTACATCTTCTGTCTCCTTCTTTTTACGAGGCTTGCGGACCTTCTTTACTGGTTCCTCAACTGGAATGACAACAGGCTTGGGAGGTTCAGGTTCCTTGAGTTTCTTCGGCAAATCTTCTTTAAAGTACTTATACAGCAAGTTGATGACAAGAACGATGCCAGGAACTCCAAAAAGTTGAATAGGCCACGGTCCTATGAACCAAATAATCAATGAAGCCCAAGCAGTAATTGTTCCAACCCAGCCGCCGCACCAAGTAAGTGGTACGCACATGCCGTTTATGAATTCTTTCATATTTATTCCTCAAGTTTGTTTGTGAAGGCGAAGTAACAGACTTTACCTGTAGCGACTTCAACGACAATGTCAATGTGCCACTTTCCGTCTTCGAGTTCAACTACTGCAGAAAAACCGCGTCTTTCAGCGTCATAGTTGAGTTCTGATTCGTCTTCATAATCAGGATCCTTGTAAGCAGTGTATTCAAGCATCTCGCTCAAGAGACCCATATCAAGAGATTCATTAAGACCGTCATCAAGTACCGGCTGCGAACAGACATTAAGTACTTGTCCAGCTTGATAAGTCGGGCAGAGGTCAGGATACATTACCTTAAGAGAGTCAGCGTCATTTATGAGGCGCTTGACGTCTTCAATAGTGGGTTTTTCAGTCGGGAAAGTAAGCATGTTCATTTCTCCTTAAATGTGTAATATCGTCAAATTTCTTAAAATCTGAATAATTACCAATCTCCAGTGGTTTTATAAGAATCTCAGACGATTTTCGTCAAAAAGTGTAATAAAATGACGTATTTTGATGAAATTTGGGATGGTAAAAATTAGGATTTTGCAGAATTTTTCAGTTTTTCGTCAAAAATTTCCTTCAAGGTTCTGCCTTCATAGTGCCACATATCAGCACGGGCAGACCAGACACGGTTATGAAGAATTGAACGGACTGCTTCAGAGACAGTCATGATGTCGCCTTCTTCATTTTCCAAATGTCCACGGTTCTTCAAGTCATGGACCTTAAACAAATAAACTTCTGTATCATTCGGGTTGATAAACTGAATTTCTTCACCAACAGGAATGTCGCATTTAGCAAGAGAGAACGGTGTGGTTCTTTCTTCTTCATCACGAGTTACGGTCAAGAGTTCCTGATAATCTCCATCTGAAAGCTCTGCAATGTCTTTCATCATGTCCTTGACAGTTTCAAGAGCATCGTCACCTTCAAATTCAAAGAATTCACGCTTGGGGTTAATTCTTGCGTCTGCATAAATCTTGTGAAGTACTCGTTCAACTTTCTTATACTTCGCTGTTTTAATGTATGCGATGACAATGAACGGAACAGCACAGCTAGTTTCGCTGTTGAAAGTTCTGAGGCGTTCATCAAGATCGTTTGTCATTCCAATCTTGTAATCATTCGGTTGACGAGGGTTGTGAATGAGATAGACATATCCAGTTTCATTTTCTTTCTTGGCCATAATAAGTTCCTTTCTGTTGAAGTTTAACAAATAAAATTTAATAACTTTTGGTCAAAATGTAAATAGGAAAAAATAAAAACCGCGGATTTTCTTTCCGCGGTTACAAGCTAAGTGATGTTTCTTACAAGCTATTCTTTTACAGTCATTTCAGTCGGGAAGAACTTGTCAGTCTTCTTTCCTGTCTCGATGTCAACTTCCTTGACCTTCAAGAATGTCGAGAGCTTAGGGTCAACATCCTTGTCAAGTTCCTTGATGTATCGCAAATTATAGACTGTGTATGCAGTGCCATCTTTTTCTCGTTTTACGACAGCAGAGATAGTGTCAAGTTTTGCGACAAACTCAAGGTCACCAATCTTCATGTCATACTCAACAAGATAATCGGAGCACGGAATGCTAATCTTGTCAAATACATCATCAAGTGCGTTTGATGAAAAGACAGAAGTCAAGTCAGGATACTTGAACTGCTGAGGGAACTTACGAACAGACGAATCTTCAACGACTTGAAGGTTGAAGGAAGTAAAGATGTTGTCCTTCTTAACGACTACGTTAAAAGAAGTCATCTTCGAGTCAAACATAATGTCAGCCATGTTATCTCCTATTCACAAAGAAGTTTGCTTTCTTCGTTTTCCTTAATGTACACAACCTTTTCGCCGTTTACAGTCTCGATGTGGTCAATCTTCAAGTTGTAAAGTTTCAACTGTTCATTGGCTGCTGATGGGTTAAGAAGAAGATCTTCTGTGAGCAACCCAATTGCCTGAGGCTTGTTCTGAGCCTTTCCTAAAAGAAAGTATTTCATTTGTTTCTCCTTAATTTAAATCACCAATCTGGTCATAGTTGATGATAATGTGACCGTCTTTGACTTCATGACCTACGGCTTGCCAACTGTTATCTGGCATCTTAACGACTTCCAAGATCTTGTTGGTCTTTTCTTGTTTTGGAAGATTCTTGTCAATCTTATTTAAGCGTTCTTGCATTAGACGCATCAAAAAGTTTCTGAAATGTGTCTGTTGTCTGGACATTCCTGGAGTGCTTTCTGCATCGTCAATCATATCCAACCTAAGACTTTTCGTATCAAGAGTCATTCTAATCATTTTCTACGCCTCATATTCTATTGTGCTTAATTTAAGATTTATGTTTCGTGTGGACTTTTCCCACTGTGCTTTATATCTATTACTCAAGTCTTTGAGCGCTTCTTTTCTTTTCTTTTCAATCGCTGCCTTTGTTTCGTCAAGTTCTTTTGTCATGTCAGTAAAGCGTCTTACTTCTTGACCGATGATATCATAAGAACGAACGGCGATCTTGATGAAATTGATGATTTCTTCTTCATGACCAATGATGTCAAAGAACTCTTTATCAACAAGTGTGTGGTTCGCATCAGACCTTACATCATACTTAGTGTATTCTACTGCATCAGCCCAACCGTTATATCCGCCAGTGTTCTTATCCATCTTAACTTCAAATCCACGGAAGCAAGATGACAGTTTATGACCGTCTTTATTGACGGACAGTCTGAAAAGCACGTGGGTGCCGTCACAACCCCAACTTCTGCGGCCGGGTGCTGGTGCAAGAACTTGTTCTTCCCACCAATTCTTTCGTTTAAAATCATCAGTTCTAACAACAAGAGCGGAAATCATGAAAGACTTCACACATCTTCTTTCATTTGAGAATTGCGGATGAAGTCTTATAGCATGACGACCGAAATCAGCGCTAGAAGAGTCTACTATCTGTTTTGCGGCAGATAGTATTCTCTCATAGGCTTCATAAGTTTTATTTCTTAGTTCTATATCCATAGTTTTTCCTTTACATAAAGAATGAATCAAGTCCTGCAGTTTCAAGAGAGATAGTGTCCTTCGGACCAATCCACTTTGCTACCTTAAACATAGACTCAAAAAGCGGAACGAATGTCTTACTGAACATTGTCTCGTAGTCAACCTCAAACCAGTTATCAAATTCCTTCGGCCACTGTCCAACGAAAGCAATCGCTTCAACTTGCTGATACTTTCTTGACTTAACGTAGACGTAGTGGAACTTGTTACCATTCATAATCGGCAAGTAAGGCAACTTATGCTTTGCTACAATGTAGTTGTAAGCAAGAGCACACTTGGCATTGAACAACTGTCCTTTATCAAACGAAAGTCCGTGCTGCAAGTAATGCGACATTGGTAATGTAACATACTTGGTGTATTCAGAAACAGACTTGTTTGCAGCGACGGCGTTCGGAGTTGACTCCTTGAACTTCTCGTAAGTATCAAGAATGAATTGTCTTGCATACGAGTAGTCAGCACCGCTACAGATGTCAAACGCCAACTTTTCAGCAGCGTCCTTACAGAAGTCAGGCATGTCAGATCTCTTAATACCGACACCCATAATCTTGTGCTTTGGCTTGCTGAACGGATAAGGTTTGCCTTCAGCGTCAATGACGTTTCCAATGTAGAGTTTCTTTGCGAAGCAGAACATGTTAGAGAAAATGTTTTCTCTGTTATAGTTAATCTTGTTTGTTGTCTTTGATGCAGCGGCTCTCTTTTCAAGTACCTTGACGAAGAAGTCTTGGAACATCTGTTCAGCAGTAGCATAGAATTGACGATGCTCTTCTTCTGTCTCAATCTTGATGCCTTCTTCAATCAATCTTCTCTTCAATTCATTAACGCAGAAGTAAAGTGAGTCAGTATCAGCATGAACACAGACGCATTCGCGGTTTGTGATCTTGAGCGGATTCGGATTCTTCAACTTAATGTTCCAGTACTTCTGAACATCAGACAGCATCTTGACAGACACATAATACTGGTCAAGATACTTCTTAAGCCAGTCTCTCAATGTTACTCGAGCGCAGCGTGTAATAGATCTTGCACAGTCAATGTCATACAAGTGGAATGTCGGAGCAAGGCAGACACCATACATAGAGTTAATGATAATCTTCTTAATTCCCTGACGGTTATCATATACACCAGCCATGATCTTATCGCCGGCTGCTTCCGCTTCCTTCGCTAACTTCTTGTAATGTTTACGTTCATCAAACACCTTCTTAACGATGTTCGGAAGAATAGCGTCAGTTGTTCTCAAGAAACCAACTTCATTAACATCAGAAGCAATTACCTTTCCAGAAAGAATATCTTCTCTCTTCGGGTGACGAATCTTTACTTCTGGCGAGATGTTGAACTGCATGATGTGGTGAGGATATGACGAAGTAATGTCAAAAGACATACAGTCATCATAACGCCCAGGGAAGTCATAACAGTAACCCGCTTTAACATGGAAGTCTTCAAATTCATAATCTTCCTTTTCCCATTCGCAGTTTTGCCAGTAGATAGAACCATCAGGTTTTTCTACTTTATAACATCCTTCATCATGCCACCAGTCTTCGTGATGGTCAGGACGGTCATTCATAACCTTCTTTTCTTTGTGAATGTAACGAAGAATGTAACCTTCAGTAGTCGGTACCTTATTATAGACTTTGTCAAGAGTTACAAGACAGTCATAAGAATACTCAATAAGAACTGGGAAGATCTTTTTCTTCTTTTCAATCTGCCATTCTCTTCTTACGTCAGTCACATTGTATCGGCCAAATGTCTGCGGATCTTCTTTCCAAATTGTGTTGATAGCACCTTCATATTCCATCTTACCTTCGCCAAGCTCAGTCATAGCGATGAAGTTCAAAGAATATGATGGAAGCGGATCATGCTTAGCGAACACCTTATAAAGTTCCATGTAGTCATAATGAATAAGACCAGGAATTTCGTAAGAGTTTCCAAGATCATTTCCCTGCTTCTTGTCAGCAATCTGTTTTGCTTCAGGACGCTTGCCCAACGGAGACAACATCGCTTCATATTCAGTCTGAATGTCTCTTTCATGACGAAGACGCTTAATACGGTTAATGATGTAAGGCAAGTCAAACAAGACAGAGTTCCATCCTGCAAGAATATCATAGCCTTGCTCATTTACCCACTTACAGAAATGCTTAAGCATGTTAAGTTCATCATCAAAAACCTTCAGATTCTTAATAATGTCATCTTCATGTATATTCAAGATAGACCAAGTATATGATTCACCAGTCAAGTCATCAATGACAGTAATCAAGTTAACAGGATACTTCGCTTCTTCCGGCTTCGGGAATTCATTCTCTGACGAGACTTCAATATCGTAATGTGCTATCTTAAAATCTTCAACTTTTGCGGTCAATTCAACATTATCATAAGTATCATGAAGCCACTTGACTTCTTCTTTCAAATCGGATTCAGCGACCGCAATACCGCCTTGCTTCAAAGTTTTAATGACATCTTTATCAGCGGCTTGCTTCTTTCTTATCATCGGAACACCGTGCAAGTCAGTCCAGTCGGACTTACCAGTCGGGTCCTTTACCCAATAATCTTTTACATACGGGATTCTTGTATAATTTTTGTCTCCGACGAAACGGACACAGATTTCTTTATTCCAACGATCATACAAGACATTCTTATATGCTTTCATTTATTCATCTCCTTCTCAGCTATATGCTATATGAAATTTTGAAAACCTGTATAAAATATAATAAAGAAATGGGCGGAAATGACTCCGCCCAAAAATTTTCTCGAAACTTGTTTTACTTCAAGTAATAAGGATGTCGCTGAATGAATTTATTCATCAGGTACTTTCCTAAGTAGAACAAGAAGGTTCCATAAGTTCCGACGTGACAAGAACAAATGTTCAAGAAGATAAGCGCGGTGATGAATTTAGCATGTTCAACATCAAACTTACCCAAGTTGTTTTCATCCATCGCATTGTTAATCACTTCAATCAAGAGCTTCTCACATTGTGTATCAATGAAAGTGCGGTGAATGTCAATGACAATCTTTCCGTCTGCCTTGATAGTATGTGTGAACAAATTGTCCTTCACCATGTTGTGATTTACGATGAGAGAATGCCACATTTTGCCCAAGTCATAATAGAAGTCGCCGTCAAATGTTTTACCGAAGTTCTGTCTCCAGTCAAGCATGATGTACTCGTTCTCGCCCTGGTCATTCTTCTTCGTCAAGATATTCTCAAGGTGGAAGTCTCCATGATAGTTGTCAGTGACGAATGCTTTTGTGGAGATTTTCTCCCAATCTATCGAGTTAATTATGTCCTTTGCAGGCAAGCACTTAACACCGTTGATGACGCATTCCTTATCAGGATCTTCCCATTCTTTACAGTACTTTTCAATTCTCTTCAATGTCTTATCACGATAGAAGTCCAAATACATGTCCCTCTTATACTCATCAGAGACATCGCGAGCAGTCACAGAATCAATGACTTTGTGCATCAATTCCTTAAAATTCTCGTCATCAACATGAAGAGACATGATCTTACCTTCAGCCATCTTGTATGAATATACATTACGGTTGTAAGTAATAAGCTCTGGAATTGAAATGTTATTCTCCTTCATCTTGTCATTAATGAACAACTTCCAGCGCTTTACACGACCATCAATAAACGACGGGTCAATGTGGAATTTTACGACTCTGTCATCAAAGAACCAAATTGCTTCATCTGGCTTTTCAAGAATCGTTGCTTCCATTTTCTTTGAGTATTCTTCCTTCGCCTTGATGAGAGACTGCTTATTACCAGTATCAAGCCAAGTCTTCGTGACGAAGTACTTCAATTTCTTCAAGTTATTCAAACCAGCAGATTCTCCTGCATTGACGAATAATTCAAAGTTCTTGTCACATGCTTCCCAAAACTTTTCATAATCCTTGATGAAAGAAATTCCGATGTAAGGCAAAGTTCCTTTGCCCGTCTCGTCATATTCTCCCTTCCTCAAGATCGCAGATACATCACGCTTACCTACAGCAGCATGACGATATGAGTCAGCTCTTTCTGCATCAAACGGTGCCAAAACGAGGAAATTTTCAGAGAAGTCAAAATCATCAATGTCTTCATCAATGATAGAGTCATTAGACCAGAACATGAAAGGCTTCTGCAAAAGTTCCTTAGCACAAGACAATGAATAACCCAAGCCAGAGCCTGGACCTTCAAAGCAGTCAACATTCACAAACTGAATGTTCCAGTCAGGATAACAGATTTGGACGACCTGTTTAAGCAAATCGCCTTTATATCCTAACAAGATGATGATCTCATCTTCTTTCGTAAATTTTTCAATGATGTAAGAAATAACCGGCTTTGGGCCAAGAGTACACATTGCCTTGTTATAGTTCTTTGTGAATTCATCAAGGCGTGAACCCAAACCCGCAGCGGGAATAACTACTGTCTTTCGCATCCTATTGCTTCCTTAATTCTGTTTATGTTGTAAGATACCAATTCATCACGGTTCATCTTTTCAGTGAACTCATCAACCTTAAACATAGTCGATGAACCACAAACAAGAGTTCCGTTCTCGTTAATGCTACGATAATCTTTAATTGTGTTGAAGTTTACCGACCCATCAACAAAGTAATGTTTATGGTTCGGACAGAGAGCAATCTTCTTGCTAACGACTGCCGGATAAGAATTCGTTCCAAGAACGCCTGGAGAGATTCCCATGAACATCACGCCGTCAAAGAGGGCGATGATCTCTGGGTCAAAGACAGTAGCCAAGTTAATAGCGAGACCTACTTTAACATTCGGCCATGTCTTTCTAATCTTCTGAAGTGTTCTAATCGGGTCAGTAACTGCCTCATAATGATAGACAATCCAATCAGAATACGGAGCAATAACATCAACGTATGTGTAAGGATCATCAATCATCAAGTGAGAGTCAATGTGAACCTGAGGAAATTCCTTCTTAATGTCACGGATAAGTTCAGGAGAGATGCCGAGACGCGGAACGAAATGACCGTCCATAAAATCAGCGTGCATCCAGTTAAATCGCTGGTCTCCTTTTGCTTCCGTCAAGATTCTTTCAATGTCCTTGTCAACCTGGGACATATTCATACAGATAAGAGATGTACTTATATTCATAATTTCTATTCCTTTGGATAAAATATAACAAATTATTTTCGTTTTAGCGACCGAATGAAATCTTTTCCAAAATCCTGCTCAAATAACTTCTGATATTCAGAAATATCGCTGATTATCTTAACATTATTAGAAATCATACATTCATATTTTGCGTGGTCTAATGTATTTATGCGCTTCATATAGTTAAGCAAATGTCCGCCTTTTATTTCTATAAGTTCACCATTTACACAGAAATCTGGTATGTATTTATGTCTGGCACCTTCAAACAAATATGTGATAGGTTCGCATTGATAGTCATATTTTATCTTATTCTTTTGAAGATAGTAAGCAAAGTAAACTTCCCAAGCGGAATGATATTTCACGCCATTGAATTCATATCGTGTAAAACAGCGATGTTCATTCCATAGCTTAACATGACTTTCGCTTTGTCTTTCTATCCACTGTGGGTCTTTGAAATGTTTATGAAAAGTTTCAGAATTCTTAATCCTTTCACGTCGTTTTTCTTTAAATTCTTGAGTACTTTGCGTTGCTTTAGTTTTTTCAGCCGCTTCATTCATACTGCCATTGGCCCAACGACGTTGCATATCATCGGCACGAGACTGTAATAATTCAGGTGTATATGAATTCTTTACAGCATTTGACAACGTCTTTCTAAAGAGCGGATCTTTATCTTTACAAGCGCGGCAACACCATCTGATATAGCCTTCTCGAAGATTATTAAACTTTGCGGGTTTGCCGCAATACTGACATATACCTTCATCAGGCGTCTTTAGATGCTTGTCATAGTACTCTTTAGATGTCATTTTATGTGTAATTAAATGTATACCTAACTTTCGTAGGTCATCAAAATCATGCCCGCATTCTTTGCATGTTATCATTGTCACTCCTTCAGTTTAAAGACGAATTACCAGTTCGTCTATAGTATTTATAAAAGTTAGGTGGAATGCTGGTAACATTCCACCAAGTGAGAGTGACTTCACCTGTCCTTCTATAAATCATTCTATAACCGAATGTCTGAAAGACATTGTCTTGTTGTCTTCATTCAATCTGTCCATCAATTTCAAAGAGACCAAGTCAAAGAAAATGAAGGCAGTTTGTTCATTCAATGTTGTCATCGGCTGAATAGAGTTAATCTTATCCGGAGAGTTCTCAGAGTTAAGTCCGTTGTTGCATCCCTTGAACTTGATGACCAAGTCAGAGAGTTTAGCAAGCGGCGAACCTTCATCACCAGTCACAGACACAATGCGTGTTCCTGTCTTTTCTTTCGCAATCTCTGCCAATTTGACGACGGTCTGTGTCTTTCCAGATGCAGACGAGAACAAGAACATATCATTCGGTCCCATGTGCGGAATCGTTGTATCAGTATACCAATAAGCATGATAACCCAAATGAATAAGTCTCATGATGAAAGCACGAAGACCGTAACCCATTCTTCCAGCTCCATAAGCACAGATGTTAGCACAGCGCTTATGGGCCAATTCCTCAACAAATTGGTCAACGATTCGTTCATCAAATGAACTTAGCTGTTCATCAATTTCGGCAAGAACCTTATCTTTCATTTCATTGTATGTCATATCCATTCTCCTTCATAAGTTCTTCAGGCGACTGATTAAACCATTCCTCAGCAAGATAGAAGACTGCCTCAGCGACTGCTCGGTTACCGCCCTTACAGTCAGTAACGTAGTTCGCATATCGCTTTGCCAAGAAAGACGAATCAGATGTGCAGATAGCGACATCTACACCTTGGAAGATAGCGACATCTTGGAATGAGTCACCCATGTAAGCGACAGTCGTTCCAGCGCAGTTATCTTTAATCCATTTGAGACGGTCTTTAGACTTGACGCAAGTCAACTCAAAACCCATATCATTGATGCGTTTTTCGGTAATTGGGAACCCTCTATGATCTGCTGAGCAGATGACGATGTTAACTTTGTCTTTAATCAACTTTAATGCATCAGAGTCATCAGGTCCAAAAACCTTCTCGCATTTACCTTTGGAATTATAATGATAGCGCCCATCAGTAAAGACGCCATCACAATCTAAAACAAATGTGTATTTCTTTTCCATAGTCAAAATTTAATAACTTTTTTGTGTTTTTTCATTAAGCGGTTTTATTTCTCAGAATGCGGTCAAACACGAGGTGGATGTGTTCATTGGTAAAGTATTCGGGTTTGAGAGCTTCATAGCATTGCTTCAAGAGCTTCTTATATTCTTCCGGGTTCTTGTTCAAGTAATCAATCTTATCCCACAATTCCTGCGGTGTCTCGACCTTGCAGTACTCTGGAATGTCTTTGTAGTAGTTGTCTGTATCGTAAGCGTTCTTGTCCCAGAAAGGAATGATGCCGTAGTAAAGCATAGAATAGACCTTCTGTGTCACAAAGTTTGTCGTTGACTTGTCAGCCGGAACGACGAATGTATACTTTGTTCTCCACATCACATCTTCCATCTCAGTCATGCCTCTATGGACGAAATTCTTCTCAAGGCCATAAGAACGAACCTTTTCATCTAGCTTGCCCCAGTCCCACTTACCATAGACTTTCTGCTTTGGACGGAACGGGAAGAGCCATTTACGAATGTACTCAAGGCGGAAGAGGGAACCGTTCAAGGTCATGACGAACTCATTGTCCTTCTTATACGACTCGAAGAGATTTGGGTTAATATCGTCAGGATCGGTGAAGTCAACTCTATCCTTTGAAAGGAGCCAGAATCGTTCAATGCCAGAGTAAATCATCGGCACTTCTTTGACTTCCTTCTTTTCTTTATCAACGTAGTACCTTGTATGGTCAGTCGTGTTGCATTGACCCAAGATAAGCTTAGGCGGGTTAATGTCAGCGACTATCTTGTTAATTTGACGAGGGTCAATGACCATCAAGTATAGAGGGACATTCAAGTCATTAGCAAGAACAAGCGTGTGTGCCATTGACCTTTGTGATACGAGGGTCTTCAAAGGCGTTCCCTTGACTTCTGAAATGAATCCATCGGCATAGTGACATACCGAGAATGTTTGGTCATACAAGTATAGAGCAAGGTCAAAGTTTAGGCCCTCTTTCTTACAGTAGTCAACTGCTGCCTTATAGAAAGGCTTGCATCCAGGGGTGGGATCTTTCCCTGACATATCATATCCATTAGCCTTTGCGAATGTCTTTATAGGCGTGTAGAGGTCTTTTAAATTTTGCGGGATATCTATATCGGATTTAGACAAATCAGATGCTCCAGCATAGTAGAAAGTGTGTTCTGGGTATGATTCAGCAATCTTTTTAAAAGTTAACGCATTTATGTCCATCCCACCATACATTCGTTCAACATCTGAAAATGAATTGAAACGTGCTGTCATGAATTTGGTTAATAGTACATTCATATTTGCTCCATGTATTCTTTTATGTTTAAAATGATCTTAACGTTATTTCTTTTCATGCATTGATGTTTTGCTTCAAAAAGACCATCTTTAGAATGATCCCACGGATTTATCATTTTTCCGTCCTTGAAAAATTGTGTTCCTTTAATTTCCACCAATGTGCCATCGTCTAATCTAAAGTCCGGTTTATATATATGTTTAACATTTTCATATTCATATTCCAGTTTTACATTAGGCTGATATTCAAACTTGATGTTATGTTTCTTAAGATATTGGTAATAGATAGCTTCCCATTTTGAGTCAAAACTTATGCCATCATATTCAAACTTTCGTTTCGTTTTCTTGAAAATTTCAGAATTCTGCATTGGATGTTCTGTTCCATATTTCTTCAAACAAGTTTCTTTACGTCGTTTCCGATATTCATCTGTGCGTGTATAAAATTCATCGCCATATCGTTCAAGTTGCGTCTGTTTTGATTTTTCTTTTAATGAATCTATGCGAGAAATCCAATCACCATATTTCGTATTAAAAGTTTCTCTCACCTTTTCTTTAATTTCTTCTGACTTAAGTGGGTGGTCAACACCATAACGCTCCAATAGTGTCTGCTTGCATTGTTCTTTTATTTCTTCAGACTGATGCGGATTTTCTACTCCATAATGTTCAAATGTCGTCTTTGCTTTCTTTCGTTGAATTTCATCATTACTGCCAACACAACTATTACAACAGTATTTCTTATATCCAATTCTTAATTTATGAGAAAACGGCGTAGGTTTACCACAAGTTAAACATATACCTTCTCCCGGCTCTTTAAACCACTTATCATAGTATTCTTGAAGTGACATATGATGTTTTCTGTTTAAATGACGTCCAAAAGGATCCATCGTCTTAAACGTTTGTCCACATTCTTTGCATTCATTCTTATAATCAAACATAATTTTCTCCGTAGTTTATTTATAAAAGTAATAAGTCAAAAAACATCATTTACACCAAAGAATGCATTTATCAATGTTAATGTATTTATAGGACCTAAAGATTAAATAAAATAGGAGGTATAGTATGTCTGTTACATTGGATAAAATCGTGTTTAAAGATATTGCTACAACTTCTAAGGACAAGATCTGGACAATCACTTCAGACGTGGCAACGATAAGCGCTTACTATCATAATAAGAAAGGCGAGAACTTTATCTTGACTTTAAAACTCAAGAAGGGTTTCCGCACTGACGGCGCTTCAGTTCCATCATTGTTCACATGGTTCCTTCCAAAATGGGACAATAAGAACATGACTTTCAACTGCGCAGCAATCCTTCACGACTGCTTGTATTCTAATAAGGGTATGAACGGTAAGTTTACTAGGGAAGAATGTGATGACTTCTTTAGGGGAGGTGTTCGTTGTGCGGGCTATTCAAGGTTCAAGGCCGGCGTTGCTGACAAGTGCATTGAATGGTTTGCATCAAGTCCAGAACATTGGGGAAGCGATGATCTTGACAATGTTAAGAACAAGCTTTTCACAATGACAGCAAAGAAGCTAGTCTAGTAATAGCGACTCCTTTAATAACCAACAGCTCCGGTTTCGGCCGGAGCTTTTATTATGCGTCATCTCGCTTTATGAATATCTCCATCAGCGTAAATCCTAGCAGGTATAGACCTCCAAGTACCAGATAAAGTGTGTTTCCAGTAAAGACGTTTGCAAGAACGGGTCCTATGATGCCAGCAATTCCCCAGCCAGACAGCGTCATCGCATGAACAGTCGAGACACATGAACTGCCGAATCTTTTCGCAAGAAGCGATGGGAGACAGCTGAAGTTACCGCCGTAAGCAAACTCTATCATCAAAATACCAATCAAAGCAAGTATAGGATTTCCTGTGAAGACGAGGAATGATGCCAAGATGCCGAATGAACAGATGTAATGATAAGCAGCCTTTCTACCAATCTTGTCTGACAATGTACTCATCAAGAATCGTCCAAGAATGTTGAAGACTGCAGTCAGCGACATCAGAATAGCAATTTCCGTAAATCCAAATCCTAGAAGCAATCCTTTCTCCTGAGAGATTAACGCAAGACCGCAAGAAATGTTGATGCAGAACATGAACCATACTGACAAGTATTCCTTCGTAAAGAACAAATGTTTGACCATCGTCTTTAGCGGGACCGCCGTATGTATCGTCGAGACGTAGATAGGATTAGGTCGGAAAAGCCAGGTGTTCAAAAGCATGATAGCAAGATAGACGGCACCAAGTATCAAGAACAAGTGAGGTAATGTGACTGTGATAAGAAGGTATTCTATCGCAGGCGCAGCAAGAACCTTTCCTAAGCCGAAGCCAGTGATGGCAAGACCAGAAGCAAGTCCTTTATGATCCTCAAAGTTTGACATCAACTGCTTGATAGGACATACATATCCAATTCCTGTTCCAGCGCCCACAAGACAGCAGGCAAGGAAGTAAAGCGGTATGAAGCCTAAAGCAGTAGCGCCGTAAAGTCCAAACATTCCGATGGCAAATACGATAGTCGAGACGATAGCCATCTTCTTAGGGTTAAGTTCAACCTGTCTTCCAAAAATCGCTGCACACATTCCCAAGAAGAATATGATGAGCGTAAATCCGATGTCTGTTGAGAATTTTGACATCTCAAACAGAGCAGCGAGGTTTGCGGAATACTGGGAGAAATTATAAACGGTGCCTAAGCATGTGGGCAAAAAGATGCCCGGAAGAAGAATGTTCAGATATCTATTCATACCTGTTATTTATCTTTCTTCACAGTGAACCCACCGCAAGGCTGAAATTCCGGGCAACCACGCAAGTACTTGCATTGCGGCACAAGAACATCTTCAAACTCTGGGTTGGTCTTAAGTACTGCTTCCTTAATCAAGTTCATGATATAGCGAGTATCTTCATCAGCCTTTCCGCAAAGTCTCTTTCTTGCCATCTGCATAAGCGCTTGAGCGTTGATGTACATGATGTGAGAGACAGGAGCGTCCTGTGGAGCCTTGCGTCTATCATACTTGTCTTGTCTGTCGTTTCTCTGAGACTGAACATAGTGTTCAACGCCAAACTTGTGTCTGACAAAATGAACAGAATTGCAGTATGGAATCGTCATCTTGATGATGAAGTTCAATGTTCTGATAGGTGAATGCTCAGAACGGAGATACTTCTTCTTAAGAGCAAGAGACATTTCATTGTCCATAAAGTAATCCTTGCCAACAGTGTTCAAGGCAAGTTTCTTTACCCACTGCCAGTCTTCGTCAGTCGGGTGTCTCAGAATTTCAACCTTATATTCACACGGTTCCATTAGCCTTCTAACTCCTTTTCTTGAATTACAACAGCATGTTCGCCGTAACAGTCATCGTCAATGCCAAGTTTGTTGAAAAGTTCATTTACGTCCCAGTCAAGGCTCTTCTCGCCTTCCTTCTTCCACTTTTCAATGATTTCATCTACCTTCTGACAATCCTTTTCGTCGTTGCATTCCTCGTAGAATCTCTCTTCATTGTCTCGCAAGATTTCGTCCAGCTTTTCAAGCGCTAGCTTAATAGCGAACTTCTTGTCAAGAGCAGAAGTTTCATAATTCCTGTGAGAGTCTCCATGACCAGGGATGTACTCATAGACGAAAATGTTGTAAAGCATTGTCTTATTTGTCATTCTTACCTCTGTATCTGTATTTCATAATTGATAGAACAAGCGTCAAGATAGTCGCCGTTGCGTAGTTGAAAAAGATTGGATACTGCCACAAGCCAGTGATAAAGTTGGTATAGAAGACAAATACAGCCGAGCAAATGTTTCCCATAAAGGCCAGTATTAAGAAGCCTACTGAAATTTGACTTGCTGATTTCTCTTTATAGCACTTTATGACTTGCGGAAGCAAGTTAATCGCAAATGCGACCGCGCCGATTATTCCGAAGATCCAACAAATGGTTCCTATCATATCTCCTCTAGATTTCCTTGGAACGGTATGTATGTTGATGAGTGACGAGATTCAGTCCTTTCTTCGTAAAGACCCATCTCTTTAAGTTCAGCAACAAGATCCTTGAACTTAATGTTCTCACGGATGTACTTACCCATATCGTCGGAAATGTTTGCAGTGTTTGTCTTAATGTCATACCAGATAAAGTAGACTTCATTGCCGATCTCTATTCTGGTAGAGAAGACTTCATGTGGATAGAATCCCTTAAGTTTGCCTTCAAGTTCTTTGAACTTCCATAACATATATGTATCAAGTTTCATGTTTTGCCTTTTATCTAATTTGGTTGGTTAAAAATATAACAAAAAACCGAGCCCTTACTGGACTCGGCTTGAAAATTTTCCGAAAGGTTTTTATTCTTCTGTTTGCTTGGTGTTGCTCAAGTTTCTAAGACCAAATGCCTTAGCAGGCTCTTCAATAACTGCGCCATACTGTCGGAGTGTCTCAAGTGCCTCACCAACGAGATGTTTCTTCAAGCTATGATTTCGCATAGCAGCAAAGGCTTCTTTAAGACCACCGCGAGATGGACGAAGGCTATCAACAAAAGCAGCAGATTCATTCTGGAAAGTTTTTCTAATTTCTGTATTGTAGGACGGAAGAATATGTTCAGTAAACAAAGCACGAACAGCGTCATCTTCACCGTCCAAATGAAGTGAGCAATTAGTGCCATAAATAGTCAATCCATCACCATTAGAAAAAACGCCAGTCTCTTCAGTTGCCGAAAAGCCAAATTCTGAAATAAGACCACTCATGCAATCATCAAGAGAATTACCATTGTTGAATACGATAGTCATTTTCATATAAAAACCTCTTTCTACTATTATTTATATTCTGACTTCGATGCAAGTATGTCAAGACGCTGTTTCAGTTTCTTTCTTTCCGCAGCCTGCTGCTTTGCGAAATTGAAAATTGACTCAATGTACTCAAGTACTGGCTTTACTGCTGCTTCAAGATCTTCTTGAGTCTTGATGTCTTCAATCTTGAAACGTTTTTGAGTACTATCAAACTCAACGAAGATGTACCCAAGCAAGATCTTGATAGTCACCGCAGGGAAAAGAAAATCTTCCACACGGTAAAGCATCGTGTAGTAGTCATCAACAGGTCTGAGTGTTAGGCTATCAGTCATTTCCTTATAAAGTTTGTAAGGACTTTCATCAAGTTCCATAATCTTGCTATGAACGAACAAGCCTTCCTTAGTCATACTGCGTGTAACAGGATTAAGGAGAATACAAGTTCCTTCATCTTCAAGTGCCTTGACGATAATGCCAAGTGTTGACTGACTAATAGTCGTCTTCGTCTCATAAGTATACTTATCAGCTGCCGGCGGTTGCCAGAGCTTATAGCCTTTCTGCAAGATACTTCCACTGTTAGGATCTGAAATAGCAATTCCATCATTGCCTACAAGTTCTGGACGGTAAGTCCAGTCAGCGACTACTGCTTTCGTTGCTGCTGTAGTATCCTTTGCAGTATCTATGTAACTGTCGTCAATCGCTTCCGCAATGTCTGAAACCATCTTATCTACAGATTTTCCCATAAGAGCGGCCATGACCTTGAGCGGTTCGTCTTTCTTTTCTTTTTCATCTTCCATAGTTTTCTCCTATGGGTTATTTATCTGATGCGCATTCGTCAAGCAAGTCCAGATAATCTTTGTTCCAGTAGACAAGAAGAGATCCTTCCTCAAAGGTATTCACGCCATATCCAAGATCGTCTAACCAAGCTTTACAGCGTTCCTTCAAGTAAAGAGGAACATCAGGAATGACACAATCGTCATCGCCTTGTTCAGCATGTTCATAGACAATCTTTTCTACTCTTGCCTTAAGATCCGAAAATTCTTTTTCTGTGTTTTCGCTGAAGTACTTTTTCCTCAAATCTCTTGCATTAAGCATTTTTGCCTCATTTAAACAGGTTTTCCAGGACTTCCATGACTTGGTCAGCGTTCTCAAATAGAATACCAGCTGCGCCTGGAATAATGTCCACAGACTCTATTATTGACTTTCTATCGTCTATCAGAATATCGTTCTCTTTCAGTTCCCAGCATTTGTCGTCGCCTTTCCTGATGATTATGATATTCTCTTCCTTGATTTCTGGGCAGTTCTTCTTTACCCAGGATTTCTTACCGTTCTTTCCAACGGACATGAAGATAGCAGAAAGAATGCCAAGTTCAACATCATGTGACTTCTGAAACTCGACTAACTTGTCATAAAGTTTCTTACCTTCGGGAAGCCAGTCCATTTCAGACCAGAATTTGGGACCAAACTTACGCAAGGCGTCCCAATCGGCCTTTCCATTTTCCTTCTTCTTCCCTACTGAATTGAGACGGGCGTCAAAGTCACATAAGACGCCGTCCATGTCCAAAAGAATTCGTTTCATTTATTTCCTTAAATATCCGTTACGGCCTTGACTGCATCTACCATATTCTTCACAGCAGGATTCATTCTGACTGCGAACTGGCTAAGACGATGTGCAAGTTCGTAAGCAGGCGTTTCTGAATTAAGTGGGATATCCCAATAAACCTCAATGTTCTTTGTTTTCTGTTCGTTAAATTTCAATTCATCAAAGAAGTTGATGCATGACGGGTCAAGATAATCATAACGTTCTTTTCTTATTGCCAATTCAAGAGTTTGTGCGATGAACGGCATGATCTCATCCTTGTGAAACAAGATAGCGAAGTTCTTTGTTGTTTCAACATGGAAACCGATACGATAGGACCCATCCTTAAAGCGTCTGAGTTCATAATGTATTCCGTCCGCTGACCACGGTACATTTACGTTATCATGCTTGAACTGAACACAATCATATTCATCAGTAGAAGTCACCTTCAAGCAGTAAAGGTCATTCGCAACTGAACGGTTAATCACTTCCATGAACTTTTCGTTAAACATAAGTTTCTCCTTAGATAGCGATGATAAAGAGGATCATCATAGCGAGGAAGGTCGGAGCCTTAACCAAGCTGAGGAATTGGCGTCCATTTGAGTTGTTCAAGAAAATCCCAAGTGTGTTGGTGAGAAACAAGATACCAGCATAGACAGCGCAAAGAATACCGATGACGAATGCGAAAGTTCCAATAGGATTAGCTGCCGCAATCGCACAAAGAGCAATTTCTGTGCCGAACAAACCCCAAGCAACAATCAGAGCAAACCATTCCTTAGCACCGCCGTCCTTCTGAATAGTCTGAATAAGAGCGTCAATCATACCTGCAACGAGCATGAAAATGAAGATGATGAAGAGTACTTGTAACATAATTTTGTTTCCTTTTTGATTATGAATAAAAGGGCACTCGTTTTGAGTGCCCAGAGTTATTTGAAAACCATCGGCACAGCGTTAGGCTTTAAGACCATCGCTGTAGGATCCGAGGCAGTAGTTTGTTTCCAAGTGTCCTGAGCCACCGGCTTACGGGTTCACTTTTCAACCTTGACTGCATTCAAGCGGTCAATCGCAATGGATTCTGCGAGAACATCAAGTCCAGAGGCAGCACCCTTGCCAGTTCCATTTGTGTTGATGACATTTGTCGGAACGACAGGAACCTGCATGCGAGCAATAGCGTCCCACTTGTCTTTGTTCATCTGAACCTGACCAGCAAGTTTTTCCTGAGGAGTCAAACCAGCAGATACCTTTGCCTTAGCAATAGCAGCCTGTGCTCGACCTTCTGCCTCAATAGAATCCGCCTTATACTTTGCCTTTTCTGCGTTAAGCTTGGCAACGTCACGGTCCTGTTCAGCCTTCTTAACAGCGACTTCCTTTTCCTTTTCGGCGATAGTCACCTGTCTCATCTTTTCAACTTCCTGTTCTGCCTTTGCCTGAGCAATCTGAGCTCGACCGTTTGCTTCCGCGGTAATAGCGTCCTGCTTAGCAGTTTCTGCTTCAGTTGCCTTTGTGATTCTCTGCATTTCCCTCTTCTTAACAATGTCCAACTGTTCCTGAGATACTGGGTCAAGTTGAACCTTCTGGATGATGGCCTGCTTGATTTCAATACCAGCCTTAGTAAGTTCGGACTTCTTCAAAATAATTCGGTTGCCATTTGAGTCAAGCTTGAGTGATGTAATGGTAAATTCTTGATACTCACCCTTCTTAATAACCTTACCGGCAGAGTCAAGTTCATCTTCACTTACCTTTTCCTTAATTCGTTCGGTGCGTGTCAAGTATTCACCTTCAACGACTTGGTCAAGGAATAGTCGGTTCAGTGCAGCGAACTTAGTAACCTTACCTTCTTCCGCAGTAAAGATCGGCGCAGTCTTACGGACAGCAGATAGGACTTCATTTCGGACGAAGTTATGCTTAATCTTTTTATCAGACTGATAAATGGAATGCAACTTAATCAACTTCTGACAGTCTGTTGGCAACTCGTAAAGCACATACCCTGAGAACCACGCCTTAGCATTTCGGCTCATAGTGACTTCAACGTTATCTTCGTCAGAGTCATCGCCTTCCCATCCTTCGCCGTTCACGCGAGTTGAGTCGGAGTTGAAGTAAAAAGCCTTAGCACGGTCATACGGATAAATGTTTGCGAATCCTTTGAAGTAGAAGCCCGGATGGTCAATGCAGGACATTGCACCAGTAAGACTTTCCTTAACAAGCAACTTGGTCTGAACGTTGAAACCAAACATCTTTCCTGCAAAGACAGCGGAGAGAGCAAGAATGGCAACGATAGCAATCGCTATGATTTGTGACTTTTTCATTTATGTTTCCTTTTGTTAGATGTGAAGTTATTTTGTGAAAGTGTGTTCAAAGAGTCGCTGAAGAATAAGTTCCTTGTTTACACCAGGAACATCAAAGAGCATTTTCTTTGTTTCTTCTGTGGCGATTTCTATGAACTTAGCCATTGCCTTAGGCGGAGTAGCCATCTTTCTAAATCCAGCCGCCTTAGCAACGTAGAAGTTGAAGTCAGCAAGTTTCGGAGAGTCTTGGCCTTTCATGCCACCAGCAAAGTTGTTAAGTAAATAACAGATTTCTGGATGTTTCTTCTTGTAAGAATGTGCCAAAAGTCGGTGAGCAATGTAATGCTCTTTCGGGGTAAGCGGGACTCGGTTTTCCTTTACGTCTTTGCCACCCATAGAGCGGGGCAAGATATGATGGAGAGTGTATCTAGGATCATCTTCCTTTCGTTTTTCCGCAACTCTCTTTGCGATGAATTTCTTGTAAAGGGTTGAGTAACGCATTGTTAAGTTTTTCCGTTTTAGTGGTTGTTGTTTTGTTTACGTAGATAATATAAAAAATTTGGGGCCGGTTGGCAACCCCAAATTGAAGTAATTTTGCTTTATTTTTCTAAAGACTTAAGTAAGTATTTCCTTCTCAACAATGTCGGCAAATTCATCAAAATTAAGCAAAACCTTGTCATTTACCTTGATGTTGCCATTCTGCTTTCCAATCTTCCATAATTGGAAGGTATCTTCAGCAGGCGAGTAAGTCGGTTTTTTGATTTCTACGTCATAAGACTGTTCAAATGGGTATTCTTGCCCACCCACTAAGAAAAATAAGTCAGTAAAGTTGACGTTTTCGTTGATGAAGCGTTCTTTAATCTTGACTCCTTCAAAAACTCCGGTCACTTTGTTAATCGTAAACTCCGAAGTTACTTTGTTTGTTTCCTTAAAGGACAGTTTACAAACTGCACTCATGATTATTCTCCTAATATCTTACGATACTCTTTGTAGTTCTTCCTTACCGCGACGATATACTTTTCAGTTTCGTCAGGAATAGAGACAGTTGTGTCTCCAGCAAGACGCTGCTTATATCTTATGGCGACTTTTGGTCCACCATTATAAGCAGCAGAGGCTACATCAAGAGATTCGTATTTGGAAATAAGGCGGTGTAAGAAGACACAGCCTATTCGCATGTTCTTCTTTAAGTCATAAATGTCTTTGTCAACATAATCATACCCGTGAATACGAGCAACTGCCATGAAAGTGCTTGGCATTACTTGCATAATTCCCTGAGCACCTACATTTGAAGTGACTTTGTGATTAAAACGAGACTCAACAGTTATGATAGAAAGAACATAACTCAACGGTAAGTCAAGTCGTTCTGCTTCTTCAAAGATATCAGTAGCCAATTTAAGAGCTTCTGATTCTGAATAAAACTTTTGAACACCAGTAATGATGTTTGCGGTGTTTTGAATCTTGAAACGACGTTCAGTAGCGTCGTCAATGCCTATCTTAAGGCGGTCAACCTCAAGCATAAGAGAATCTTGACGGTTGATAAGAGTAGTTTTCATCGCTTCGTAATTTGAAACGACTTGACTCATGTTTTCTTGGTTTACTCTGTCCTGATGGAACATTAAAAGTCCGACAAGAACAGAGACAATTAAGGCAGTCACGCCATAGTTGACGAACTGCCGATACTTTCTATTAAATCTTCGTATTTTCTTGAACATTTGATGTTTCTTTAGTCGGCGTAGCACTTCGCTGCTTATCTAAGTACTTTTCAATAGCTGCTTCTGTCTGTGCTTTAACATTTCCCGACACTTTATAAGTGATTGGATCGTCAGTATGCGGTACTAACACACCGACGGGGTTATTTCCGAAGCAATAAATGAAAGCAAGGTAGCGCTTGGAACGATCTTCATTGTCAAAGTATAGGTAAGTTGCCTTGATAGGTCCTTCTACTGTCTCGCGGAAGGCTTTTACCTCAGCATCTTGGAAGTTTGCGGCAATCTCATTGAAAGCCTCATTAACTTCCGTCCAATCTCTCACAAATGAATTCTGTGCTCTGTTTAAAACATCAGCATAGATATTCGTTCCCATACGCTACCTCCTAATACATTATTTATACCGGCTTCAATGACTTGTGAATTTGAGAAAAGATCTTGTTGCTTGCAGAATGCTGTGCCCCGTTAGAGACAAAGCACATTACTACGCCTACAAGTTCTCCTTCGCCTGATTCGTCACAAGTCTTCTTGACATATTCATACTGTTCTCTTCTTGTTGACTTCAACTGGAGTGCTTGTTCAGCAAGTTGCTTACACCAAACATACTTTGCCCAGAAGTCAGCAAGGAGCTTTTCAGCATATTCACGAAGATCTGGCATTTCTTCAGGAATGGTCTCCACATACTTGATGTATTGGTTCTCATCAATCTTATCGGGATCTGGCTCATACCAGTTTCCTTCAAGTGCTTCCCAAACATGCTTCTTGTCAAAAGAATGGAATGCTCTTTGCAGTCTCAAGAACTCTTCGCCCTTAATCTTGCACTTGAAACCATTCTCGAAAGTCACCACAACACCTTCCTTGTCCTTAGGCAAGTTGGTTGCGTAAGGAATTACTTCGTCAAAGGAGTTGAACTTAATCACTTCTGCAGATCTGATGCCCATAGACTGAGCAGAGAACTCGATGTCAGCGAGAGGAAGTTCCTGACCTGTTACATTCGAGATGACAGAAAGCAATACAAGCTCTTCCTTTGTGTAGGAAATTGGGTGAAGGTCTTCGTCACAAAGAATTTCAACACAGTAAGTATGTGTCTGAAGCATGTTAGTTGTGTTCACATGCTGGTCAAACCACTTCTGTGCCCAAATTGCTTGGTCGGACGAGAATGAACCGCCAGTCTTTACTTGCCAACGCTGTTCATACTTGTCCCAGAAGATGATTCCGAGAGAACCGTCCAACTTATCCATCACACGGAACTTTTGAGAAGTCTCAAAGATGAAGCCACAGCGGTCGCATGCATCAAAGATGTCTGTCTTTACGCCTTCACCGTTGATAAGTTCCTGATAGTTGAAGAACTTGAAGAATGGACGAGCGACGATTTCGCCTGTCTGCTTGTCAAAAGCAATACCACGAGCCTGCAAAGTCACATCGTCCCAATCATGGGAGAAGACAGTAGGTTCATTATACTTAAAACCTACATAGTGTTCGTCTTCACACATAAAAAGACGGTTTTCTTCAGTTGCCTTGATGTAGTCTTCCAACTTAGGCTGGTATGTAATCTTCATTTCTCTCATTTTTGAATTTCCTTTTTATTTTCCACACCACCAGTTAGACTGGCAGCCTTCTTCCGGTTCTCCCGGACCTTCCCAATACGGATTTCCAGTGTCTTCACCGGAACCTGCAAGCAGTTGTGATCCCACGCCTGCATCAATCACTTCCATAGTGGGTTTTGTGTATGCTCTTTTCATTTCATTTCCTTTATTTCGTTAAACAAACGATCTTTAAGTTTCATTAAGCGACTGCAAAATTCCTGAACGGTCAAAACAGTCTCACCTTCTTTCCTTCTTCCAACGCTGTGTGTGAAAACCGCGTCCTTTCCGGCTGCTGCAAGAGCTGCCTTGAAACCTTGGTTCTCGTAAAGAGCGTCATAAGCACGGTCAAGAAGTTTTTGATACTTCGGGGAACGGCGGTCCATTGCCTCATTCATCCAGTAGAGCTTTTGGTGCTTCTTCCAGTTCTGTCCGCCGGCTTTCTTTGCTTTAATTCCAATCAGCGAACAGATATGTTTCTGAATTTCTGGGTTCTTGTGTTTGAGGCTCTGCAAGAATCCTTCCATTGAGGCGCATTTCACGCCGTCAATTTCAAACTCGTGTGCAGCAAAGTTGCTCAAGGCACAAGAAGGCCAACCATTCGTGCTTCCAACATCCATTTTAGACTCCAAGAATTTTTCTCAATTCATCTTCAGGCATGTCGCATGCTTTCTTCAACAAATTGCGGACAACGGTTGCTACATCAGCATGTGCGGCATCTGCCTTCTGCTTCAACTTCTGATAAAGTTCATCAGATATTTCCAAGTCAATCAAGTCTTCGTTGGTAGAAGCAAGTTCATCTGCATCTGCAAGAGCATAACGAGTTTCCCAACAGACATTGTTCTGTGTTGCATCGCCTACCTTAGAGGTTCTTGCAGTCTTGTGAGTATGTCCATGAACAAGAACGAGATCTTCTCTCTTTTCAGTATAGTTCAAAGGACGCTCAACAAAGTCGTGATGCTGACAGATGAAGTGACGGCCATGATAGTCAAACTTTACGCCGTCCACAAACTCGACTTCGTCACCAAGAACGGATTCCAACTTAGCATCGTGGTTACCACGGACGTAAGCGATGATTTCGCCGTTCAACTTAGAGACGATGTCGTGGAAAGTCTGCTTCATTGCAGATCGCTGAACATTCATCATCCAGTCACCAAGCATGATAACTTGGTCATTCTTACCGACTTGGCGGTTCCAGTTTTCGATGATGTCTTCGTTCATTTCCTCAACGGTCATGTAAAGACGGTGTTCATCAAAGTGGTCAGGATATCCCGCACAGAGACGGTGATGATAAAAGTGAGTGTCAGAGACAATCCACAACTTGCGGTTCTGGTCAATGTCATGTAAGATTTTAAAAGCCATGTTTTATTCCTCTTTAATTCTTATTTCCTGAAAGTGTTCAAATACTTCAGGATGAGTGTTTTGTAATGTTTCAATGAAGTCAATGTTCTTTTCTTCTTCAAAGATGAGTTTCATAAGTCCGCCGGTTCCAAGAATAAAGAACAGCAAGAGGAAGAAGAACATGCTTCCCGCCTGAAACAGTAATGCAGCGATGAGCATCTCAAATACGAGGGCGCAGTACATCAACGAATCAAGTCTACGAAACTGACGACGGATTTCTGCAAACTGTTCAGGCGTCATTTTATGCATGATAGAGAATTTCTCCTGGGTAATCTCTTAACTTATTCTTCATTTCCTGCAAGCGTTCTTCGGGAACGCCGTGGACATTCTGGAATTCATTTGTCATTCTGTGAACTTCAACTTCAATTCCAAGCTTCTGTGCTTCGGTTATATATTGCTTCATGTCAGAAGGATTAAGGAAAGTGTTTGAGACGATGACAGTGTCATGGTCCTCAAAAGACTTGAAAACCTTCTTGAAGCACCACATGTGGGCGATATGTGCAAGTCTTGGGTTCCAATTATACTTGCCGTCCTTCATGAAAAACATATCTGCTTCCCAATGCGCAGCGTTCAACTCCTTCTGCAATTCCTTCGCATGAGTGGACTTTCCCGAACCTGGGATTCCACGGACGATAATCAACTTCTTCATTATTCGGTTACCTCTTCAACTGTGTATTTAAGTAATACTTTCTGAACTACCCAATCCTGGGAGTCATAGAACTTCTTAATCTTTGCTTCTGCCTTCTTGTAAGAATAAAACTGATGGGCTAAAATAGCATTATGAATGAAGGTATGTCTATCAAGAAAATAATAGTCATATTTCTTGTTGTAACAGACGTAATAAGAATCTTCTTTCATTACTTATTGCTCCAAACTTTTTCAATTCTTGGCTTACCTTTGTCTGGACAATGCATGTGCCAAACTTCCGCCTCTTCATAATCACGGGCAAAAGCGACTGCATCATTATAGGAGTCGTAGGCTTCTTCGTCCCAACAATCTCCGGTTCTTACAAAGTACTTATCCATTTTAGTTCCTTTTTATTTTGGTTACGTAGTAAATTTAACAACTTTTGGGCAGAATGTCAATAGGTAGAATATAAGATCTTTCTCAAGAGTTCGTCACTCTTGGAAGTATGACATATTCGTCCATCAAAATCTGCTTTAGACGGTTCTTAAAATACGGGAACCACCATCCTACGCAGTCTTTATAGAAGCCCTGCTTATTCCAAGGGTACTTCGGATCATTCTTAATGTTGTCATCATAACTTCCATTGTGCCCAGGTTCATTTTTAGAGGCCGCAGAGCCTCTTTTAATCTTGATTTCCCAGTCAGCAATAGATTTTATATGAAAGTGCAGTAAGATGATTCTACCCTTAGATTTGAAGTATTCGTCGTGTAGCCATAACTGTTCTCCGTAAGTCGTTTTTGAGACTCCAGATCCTGTTACATCTGACATTCTTATTCCGTTTATGAAAGGAACATGCCCAAGCTCTTTCTTATCTTTATTGAAAGAGTACTTTGCATCAGGCTGCCAACGAATTACTGCTTTTCCTTGAGCGGATCTGCCTATCCACATAATTTGGTTGCTGATAGCGTAGAGTTCAGTTCTTCTTTTCGGGCACTTGTTGTCTGTCATCAAGTACTCAGGCAGAAGAAGAGAATCTAGCATTTTGAACTCGTCGTCAAAGATATCATCAAACGAAGGAGGCGAGTAGGTGGCGCCACCATTTGTCCACTTACTGTTTGCAGTTATGTCATGCAAGAACAAGTACTCGTCATCATCTACGAACATGACTTTCTCAAAAGGCTTGAACTTGATTTCAGTCTTTCCATTAAGAATGTCAGCGAAAAGTTTCCACTGATTAGGCCAGCCATGAATTGGGTAGTACTCAACCGTGCTTGGCTTTGCAAGATGTTTGTAATTCTTAGTCTTTTCTCGTTCTCTTTCTATAATAGGCATTAAGTCTACTTCAGAATCGTTATCGAGAATGACTATTCTATCAACATGCAAAAGGTGATATGACAGCCAAGCGTCAAAATCACCTTTATTGTATGTCTTCGTGAGACAGATTAATGTAAGCATTAGATTAGTTGTATTTGAACGGTCCTACAATGAAAGGAGGTGCATCGTCAATGAATTCCGACAATGTCAAGCAGTCAACTTCAAGTTCAACTCCCTGTGTATTGAGAATCTTGTTGACTTCTGCATTGAGTTCAGCAGCAAGCTGGGAACCCTTCAGATTAAGCTCTTCAATCTTCTTGTCAAGTTCTGCATCAGCCTCTACGCCGTTAGGAACGCCGTTACCAAGTCTGGCCTGCTGAAGACCCTGAAGTTCATCAGCGATCTTTCTGCATTCTGCTTGCTGAGGCATAGACTGAATTGCCTGCATGATAGACCCATAGACTGGAGCAAGTCGGTTGTAGTTTTCCCAAACAAAAGCAGAATAAGTCGGGCGCTTGCCAGGCTGTGTTACCTGCTGTGAGAAATACTCAAATGCTGTCTTGAGTTGGAACTTTGTAAACTTTCTTTTCTGAATCATATCAATCTCCTATTAAACTGTATGTTATTTATATCCTGAAAAATCAATGCGATAATCTTGAGATACATCATTTCTGAAAGGTATCTGGACTGAGTACTCTTGTGCTGTCGGCTGCTTGTTCTTTATGCAGTCATCGTAGCACCAAAGAATGAAACTGATAAAAATGCCTATCCCAATAAGTAACAAAGCTAAACAGCCTAATGCAGCTGCTGTCTCAACAGTATCTTCATTCTTTGAAGGACTTCTATGTTCAACCGCTGCTCTATATCTTCCAATAGCGTCAGCGACTGCATTAGCAAGTTCCATCGTTTTAATGTTATTGGAAACCACACGCTTCCTGTTATTTACTCCTGCATCAGACGAATGCGGAAAGTAGGAATGTATCAAGTACTCGCTTGCTGCATCATTCCAACGGAAACGGATAATTGCTGTCCCATACCACTTTCTGGACTGTTCATCGCCTACATAGTAGAGCTTTTCTTTAATGCCAGTGTTGATTTCCTGAGTCGAGTAAGGAACGCCAAAGAAGTTAAGACAGTCCTCTGCTATCTGAATTGCGGAGAACTGACGAGATTTCATTCTAAACTGACTGTTGACTTCAGATTTGACTTCATCAAAAAGCGTCTTGTCAATGTCTGCTTTTCTTGCTGAACTCAAAGTGACGTTTTTTGGAATAATCGGAAAATTTCCAGGGACGATAGGCATAGTTAAGTGTATAAGTCAATGTTAGTTGTGAAATTCATATTCTTCTGTCTCACTTCTTCTTCATCTACGGGTTGCCATCTTAAGGCTGCTTCCATAAATTTTGAATAGAGACAAGCAAGACGTGTCATGTAGAAAAGATCATCGGAAAAGATAATGCACCAGCAGTTTTCCTTTTCACAGAAAGGAACTGCATAGAACATTCCAGTGTTCTTATCCGTAAAGATCTGGCTTTTCTTTACTTCATCAAATGTCGCTCTGAAATAGAAATGAAAAATCCGGTCCTCCGGCGTTTTTCCTTCTGTCTCTTTGACGTGAATACCAATCTGAAGAAAGGCGCTATGGAACATCTCCAAAGCGCCGTCCGGCATTTTCGGCGGGTCTATAACATCTTTCACTTCTCTCAATCTCCGGTTAAGATCATCAAGAGATTCATTAACCTTTTTAAAGAATGAAGACATTATCTCTCCACGGCATAAAGAATAGTCGGGTTGTCTTTATGGATCTTGGGAGGTTCAATGTCCTTGAAGGGCCAGTTCCCAATGAAAGACTTCCTGTTGAACTTATGGCAAATTACATGCATACCGTGCGGAGTCGGAACATAGAGGAAATGAGAATCCGCATAGATCTTATACGGTGATTCTCCATTTACCTGTTGCGGAGCAACTTGCATGATAAGTTCAAAATTCTTTTCTGCCTGATGCTTCATCGGTGACTGCTTAGCAATGTACTCGACGATCTGGTCTTTGTAAGGTATGTGTTCAGCGTCAAGGTCAACAAGCCATGTCCTTTCCTCTCCATTAAGAGTGCAGACTTTTCCAATAACTGACTGAACCGTTCCGAACGGGTTAGACACAGTCTTGCAGTTCATTTGAGTGACAATGTTGGTAAGTAAGCCAAGACGAATGTCCTCAAGGTTACGAGGGTTCATGCGGATGTATGCTCTTACATTAAGAGCCTTACACATCGCCTTGATGTCTTCCTTAAATTCGTCAAGTTCGTCAGGCGAAGTTACAAGAAAGTCAGCACTTGAACGGCTATGCATGCGGCCATGATAGCGAGGATCCTTCTTACCGTCAATCATCGGGTCATCAACATTGCGGCGAAGAAGCTGAATAAAGTAGCAGTCACCTTTCTTTGCGAATGAAAGGTTTTTCTTGATGAGTTCAAAGTTGTCAACTGTTTTCATAATGTTCCTTAGAAGAGTTCACAAACTTCCTTTGTTCCGTCTGGAGACTCTTGGAAAGTCGTGTAAGTGTAGTCGGTTCCGTCAAAGCGGTCCCATGTTTCATGAGTTACTTCCTTGACCTTGATAACACGAGGTCTTGCATACATGGGCATGATACCGCATCTTTCCATATCGCTCTGGTATCCCACAATCTCAAGTTCGTCAGGAATTGCCGCCAAGAGCTTCTTGTATTCGCCTACTGTCATTTTAGCCATAGTTTACTCCTTGTTAAAGTGTCTTCTCAATATAAAAATAACTAAAAAATTGACGACTGTCAATAGAATTTCAGAAATTTTCGCTAAAATCTTTCCGAGGAATAAATAAACTAAAGGAGTTTGTATGAGTCTTGAAATTGATGTCTATAACCAATTGAGAAACAATCTACATTCAGAAGACTTCCAGTGGATGACAAGAGGTCTTCGGAAAACGATAGTAGACGGCGTCATAGAACAGTGCAAGAAAGAAGGCATAGAAGACGTCAACTATGTAACTAACAGAGTTCAAGATAGATTTGGAATGGGTTTTGACCCATCTAATAATTTCTATGATCTTGTCTTCCATGCTCTTGAGCATTTATGCGATTATGATGTAAGACTCAAGTACATTTCTCCGAAGAAAATTTACGATACAGAAAAGTCTATCATCAATGACTATAAAGAAGACGGTCTTTCAAAGATTAAAGCCGAAGAACTTGCAAGAGATGTTGCTAAAATGATGATAGATAGATACAGATACAAAATCAGAAACGGGATGGTAAAGTAATGGAAATGGAATTGAATGAAGCATTGGAAAAATTGAAAAACGCTGGTATGATTGCAGAAAGCGCTGAGTTTGATGAAAGCACTGTAAAGATGATCTCCATCATGCTTGATAGAGCACTTGACAATGCAGTTGATAACATCGCGGACGAACGTTACGGTGTTGATGAAGGTTTTCCTTCTATTGAAGAAGAAACCGAGGTTCGTGACCAAGTAAGGGCATTCGTTCGCCGCAACATTAAGGAGCTTATCTAATGGAATTAAATGAAGCAATAGAGAAGTTGAACAAAGCAGGTCTAATCGCAGAAGAAACCACAGAAGATGCTCTTGCACGAATGGCAGCGAACAGCAACGAAGCAATCGTTGAAGAAATCGTTGAAGAGATTGAGAAAGTTAGACCTGTAAAAAACTACTATGAAGTAGACCCTGATGACAAGGGCGTCACACAGCAATTTGAAATTGTGATGGAAAATGCTACATGGGAAGTCCAGTTCCGTAGACACGGTGCTTTCTATTGGAGAGGAAACAGCTATCCTTGGCGCA